>Ga0173481_10000008_pt1 | contig 30300 bp, 29 predicted proteins | sample NitcycUS073202C2_FD_136667 | JGI IMG/M metagenome (GOLD analysis project Ga0173481, IMG submission 136667) | Soil microbial communities from Arlington Agricultural Research Station in Wisconsin, USA - Nitrogen cycling UWRJ-S073-202C-2 (version... ... | reverse complement strand
GCGGCGGCCGTCGAGCAGGCGGCGGAGCGCCGCAGCGGTCCCGAGCAGCTCCTCGACCCGCTCGGGCCCGAGGATCGGGCCGAGGCGTCGGACGTCGATCGGCTCCACGGGAACCCTCGTCGCGAGCCCGGTCTCCATCGCGGCAGTCTGGCCGATCGCGCCGCCGCCGGCGCGGGGTTCGATTTCCCGAACCTCGAAGACGCCGGTCGGCCGCCTGCGATCCACCGGCTGACCGCATGCCTGCATCGGCGCCGGCCTGCGAGCCTCCGGGTCACCTGATGCACCTCGATCACCCGACAGGAGCCGCCATGACCTCCGTCACCGCATACCAAGGCACACGAGAGCTCGCCTTCCGCTCGAACGACGGGATGGCCGTGGCGTTGCTCTGGCACACGGCGACCGACCTCCTGAGCGTCGTCGTCTCCGACAGCCGAACGGGCGAGACGTTCGAGCTCGTGCTCGACCGCGACGACCACGCCATGGACGTCTTCCATCACCCGTACGCGTACGCGGCACACCGCGGGCTCGAGTTCGCCCTCGTCCTCCGCGAGGCAGAGCTCGTCGCCGCCTGACCCGAGCCTCCCGACTGCGTCGGCCGACCCGGCCCCCGGTCGGCCGACGCAGTCGAACCGATCACGGGTCGCCGGGCATCGCCTCGCTGATCCGCGTGCCGCCGCCCCGCCTGGAGGGCGGGAGGCGTCAGGCGCGCGGTGATCTCGACGGCGCGATCCGGCCCGTGGGTGCCGCCAGGACGCGGGCGGCGCTACGCGGCGCGAGCCAGCTGCTCGCGGAGATCGAGCACGGCGGCCGCCGAGCGCGTGGCCGCAGAGAGCTCGTCGGGCACGAAGCCCTCGTCCTGCTCGGCGACGAGCCACTCGACGAAGGCCGCGGTGCGGAGCGCGTCGCGGAACGGGACCGCGCCCTCGCCGACGCTCGTAAAGCTCGTACGGTCGCCGCGGTCGGCGAAGTCCTTGACGTGCACCACCCGGCAGCGGGCGCCCAGCGACGACAGCACCTCTCCGGGATCGCGCCCGGCGATCCAGGCCCAGCCGAGGTCGAGCTCGAGCTCGAGCTCGGGCGCGTCGGCCACGAGGCGGTCGAGCAGCACCGAGCCGTCGTCGGCGACGCCCAGCTCGGCGTCGTGGGTGTGGAAGGCGAGCCTGAAGCCCTCGGCGCGGGCGGCACGCGACGCGCGGTCGAGGCGCTCGACGTGCGAGCGCGTGACTGCCGACTCGAGCGACGGGGGCAGCCAGCCGACGACGAGCAGCCTCGCGGCCAGCGCCTCGGCGTCGCCGTAGAGCGCTCCCGGGTCGGCCTCGAGCTCGTCGAGGTCGACGTGCATGCCGGCGACCTCGAGCCCCGCAGCGTCGAGCCATTCGCGAACACGCGCGGCGTCGTGACCGTGGAGGCCGGCGAGCTCGACGCCGTCCAGGCCCAGGCGGCCGACGTGCTCGATCGTCCCTGCCAGGTCGCGCGCGGCCTCGCCTCGCACGCTGTACAGCTGGAGCGCGGAGCGCATGTCTACGCGACCGCCGCCGGGGTTGTGAGGGGCGTCGGCCGCTCGCAACGGCTCGCGACGTCCACGACGGAGGCCGTCTGCGCCGCTTCGAGGATCGAAAGGAGCACGTCGAGGACATGAAACGCGAGCGCGCCGCTGGCGCGGGGCGCGTCGCCGAGCCGGATCGCCCGCGCTGTCTCGACGACGCCGAGCCCGCGGCGGTACGACTCGTGCTCGAGGCCCGACGTCTCCCACTTCCCGTTCAGCTCCCGGCCGCGTCTGCGGACGACGCCCTCGTAGCCGTTGGGATCCGGCAGGAGCAGCGTTCCATCCGTGCCCCAGAGCTCGACGGAATGGACGTCGTCCCAGCAGTCGAAGCTCGTCACGAGCGTCGTGATCGCGCCGGATTCGTGCTCGAGCACGGCCGCGACGTGCGTCGGCACCTCGACCGGGAGCGTGTCCCCGATCTTCGGGCCGCCGGTCACGCGCCGCACCTCGAAGGTCCTCCGCGCGCCGGCGCTGACGCGGGCAACAGGGCCGAGGAGCGAGACGAGCGCCGTCAAGTAGTAGGGGCCCATGTCGAGCAGCGGCCCGCCTCCCGCACGGTAGAAGAACGCGGGATCGGGATGCCAGCTCTCCGGGCCGGGGCCGAGCATCGTCCCGCGCGCCGCGACGGGCGTCCCGAGCGCTCCCGAGTCGATCAGCTCTCGGGCGCGCTGCCACGACGGGCCGAGGAAGGTGTCCGGCGCGCACCCCACGACGAGGCCCCGGGGGATCGCCTCGTCGAGCACTCGCCGTGCCTCCACACGGGAGGCCGCGAGCGGCTTCTCGCCGTAGACGTGCTTCCCGGCGCCGAGGGCGGCGAGCGCGACGTCCGCGTGCTCTGCGGGCGGCGTCAGGTTGAGGACGAGGCCGATGCGGTCGTCGGCGAGCACCTCCGCCGTCGTCGATGGAGTGGCGCCGGCCGCGAGCGCGACGACCTGCGCCCGCTCGATGTCGAGGTCGGCGCAGCGGAGGATGCGCACCTCGTCGCTGCCGGCCAGGGTCGCGACGTATGTCTCGCTGATCTTCCCGCAGCCGATCAGCCCGATGCCGAGCGGGTCTGCGCTCATGAGGGTTCTCCTTTGCCGGGCAGGGCCGCGAGGTGATCGGTGTCGACCTCCACCAGCACAGGAGCGGGGTCGTCGCGCGAAGCCGGCGGCAACGCGAGGTCGCCGTTCCGCTTGCGATCGCGCCACCGCTCGTGGAGGTGCGGCACCGAGGCGAGGAGCATCCTCGTGTACGCGTGCCGCGGGTCGCCGAAGACCTTCTCGGTCGCGCCCATCTCGACGACGGCACCGCGATGGAGGATCAGCGTGCGGTCGGAGACGTAGTTGCCGAGCGAGAGGTCGTGGGTGATGAAGAGGATGCCGAGGCCGCGCGACTTGAGGTCGGCCAGCAGGTTGAGGACGTCGATCCGCGTCGACGCGTCGAGCATGCTGATGACCTCGTCCGCGACGAGGATGCGGATGTCGAGCAGCAGCGCCCGCGCGATCAGCAGCCGCTGCAGCTGTCCGCCGGAGAGCTGGTGCGGGTAGCGGTTGAGCACCTCGCCGGGGCCGAGCCCGACCGACGCCAGTGACGCGCAGAGCTTCTCGTGCCACTCGTCGTTCCCGACGCCGGGGAAGTAGGCGCCGCGGATCATCGCGAAGACACGGTCGGCCTTGAACACCGGGTTGTACGAGCTGAAGGGGTCCTGGAACACGCCCTGCACCTCGCGGTAGTACGCCTTCGTCCCCGTCCGGCCGAGCTGCGCGATGTCGCCGCCGTCGAAGCTGATCGTCCCGCTCGTGACGCGGTCGAGCCGGAGGATCATCCGACCGATCGTGCTCTTGCCGCTGCCGCTCTCGCCGATCAGCGAGACGATCTCGCCCGGCCGCAGGTCGAAGCTGACGCCTCGGACGGCCTGGAGGCTCTTCCCGCCGAACGCGCCGATCCGGTAGACCTTCGAGACACCGTCGAGCGTGAGCATCAGGTGACCGCCCAGCAGGCGACCCGGTGGCCCGGCTCGACCTCGACGAACGGCGGCTGCTCGGCGCACTTCGCGAACGCGAGCGGGCATCGGTCGCGGAACCTGCAGCCCTGCGGCGGCTCGAGCAGGGACGGTGGCTTCCCGGGGATTCCCTCGAGCCGGCGGTCCGCATAGCGCACGCCGACCTCGGGGAGCGACGAGACGAGGAGCTGCGTGTACGGATGCTTCGGCCGCGAGATGACGGCGTCCGAGGACGCCTTCTCGGCGAGGCGCCCCGCGTACATGACGAGGATCGTGTCGGCAGCCTGATAGAGGATCGCGAGGTCGTGCGTGATGAAGACCATGCTCTTGACGTAGCTCCGCTCGCGGAACTCGACGAGCATCTCGGCGACCGCACGCTGGCTCGAGACGTCGAGGGCGGAGGTCACCTCGTCGGCGATCAGGAGCGACGGGTTGAGAAGCGTCGAGAGCACCATCACCGTGCGCTGCTTCATCCCGCCCGAGAGCTCGATCGGGAACATGCCGAGGACGTCCTTGGAGAGCCCGACGAGCTCGAGTCGGCGCACGAGCTCGGGCCGCACGCCGTCGAAGTGGATGCCGCGTGACTCGAGGAGCTCCTCCGCGATCCTCCCGACCTTCCGCGTCGGGTTGAGAGCGCTCATCGCGTACTGCGGGACGATCGAGACGCTCTTGAAGCGGAACGCGTTCATCGCGCGGTCGTCACCGAGCGGGAGCTGCTTGCCGTCGAGCGTGACGCTGCCTCCCACGTGGCGCATCCGCCCGTCGAGGCGGATGAGGCTCTTGCCGAGCGTCGACTTGCCGCACCCGGACTCGCCCGCGAGGCCCATGATCTCGCCGTCTGCGATCTCGAAGGTGACGCCGTCGAGCGCCTGCACGTCCCCGCGGAGCGTGCGGTAGTAGACCTTGAGGTCGTCGACGCGCAGGCTCATCTCACGTCTCCCGCAGCCGTGGGTTGAACACCTCGTCGAGGCCGACGTTCATCACGTACAGGCCCCCGACGATCCCGATGATCCCGATCCCCGGCGGCAGGAACCACCACCACGAGCCGAGCACGAGCGCGCTCGACAAGAAGGCGTTGTTCATCATCAGGCCGAGCGAGACCGACTCCGACGGGCCGAGGCCGAGGAAGTCCAGCGACGCGCCGATCAGGATCGCGCCTCCGAACAGCAGGATGAACATCATCAGCAGGTACGAGCTCATGTTCGGCGCGATCTCGCTCGAAATCACCTGACGCGTGCTGCGGCCGCTGAGCCGCGCGACGTCGACGAAGTCCCTCGTCTTCAGCGTGAAGGTCTGGGCGCGAACCGCCCTCGCCGCCCACGGCCACGAGGTGAGGCCGATCAGCACCGCCTCGACCGCGTAGCTGTGGACGTTCATGTAGGCGGAGACGATGATCAGGATCGCGAGCGTCGGGATCACGAGCACGACGTTCGTCAGCATGTTGAGGACGTCGTCGATCGCCCCGCCGCGGTAGCCCGCCGTGAAGCCGACAACTGCGCCGAGCACCCACGCGATCCCGCCGCCGACCGCCCCGACGAGGAACGCCGCACGCAACCCGTGGACGAACTGCGCGAAGACGTCCTGCCCGAACGACGTCGTGCCGAACCAGTAGTCCGACGACGGCGGCTGGTCGGTGGGGCCACTGAACTCGAGCGGCGCGTGCGACGCGATCATCGGGCCGAACAGCGCCGCGGCGAGGAAGACGAGCACGACGCCGAGCCCGAGCACGAACTTCCAGTTCCGCAGCGCGAAGTAGACGAACTCGGAGCGGTGGGCCGGGACCGGCGCGCCGGCCGCGGCCTGCGGCTCGACGGCGACTGCGGGCCCTCCGACCGTGGCGACGCCCGCCTGGGGAACGGTTGCCGGCTCGAGGTCGCGCGGGGCAGCCATCACCGGCCTCCCTGCATTCCGATCCGCGTGCGCGGGTCGATGAAGACGTAGGCGATGTCGATCAGGAAGTTGGCGATGAGGACGCCCGTGATGATGAACAGGAAGATCCCCTGGATCAGGAAGTAGTCGCGGTTCTGGATGGCGCCGAGCGTCAGCGTTCCGAGGCCTGGGTAGGAGAAGACGATCTCGACGACGATCGCGCCGGCGACGACCGCGCCGAGCGCGAGCGCGAGCCCTGTGATCTGCGGAAGGAGCGCGTTGCGGTACGCGTACTTCCGGACGAGCTTCGTCGGGGCGCCGAGCGACGCCAGGTAGTTCGAGTAATCCGCCTCGAGCTCGTAGATGATCATGTTGCGCATGCCGATCGCCCAGCCGCCGAAGGCGACGAGGAAGAGCGCGGCGAACGGCAGCACCCAGTGCTGGAGGAAGCTCCACGCGAACTCGAGCGTCCATCCCGGCTGGAGGTCGAAGCCGTAGGCGCCCGAGACCGGGAACCAGCCGAGCGTCAACGCGAACACCCAGGCGAGCACGACGCCGAGCCACATCTGCGGCGTCGCGGTGAGCACGTACCCGACGGGAAGCACGGTGTTGTCGAGCGCCTTTCGCCGGGCGGCCATCGCGCCGACCTTGTTGCCGGCCCAGAAGCTCAGGAGGATCGCGGGGACGAGGAGCGCGAGCGTGTAGGGCAGCGCACCGAGGATGAGCTCCGAGACCGACGTCGGGAAGTTCTGGACGCTGCGGCCGAGGTCGCCGTGCAGGAGCGCCGCCCAGAAGTTCAGGTACTGCTTCCAGATGGGCACGTCGAAGCCGAAGGCGTTCGTGTAGTAGCCGGACAGCGCCTTCTCGGCCGCGGGCTGCGCCTGCATCCGGGAGAGGAGCCCCTCGACGGGGTCGCCCGGCATGAAGCGCGGGATCGCCCAGTCGATCGTCACGGCGACGAAGAACGTCAGGAGATACACCACGACCTTCCGCGCGAGGTAGCGCAGCACCTCAGACTCCTCTCGACGCCGTCGGGAGACGCAGCGTGGTCCCCCTTCCGGTGTGGAGCCGGAAGGGGGACCGCCCGGTCATGTCATCCGTTCGGCACGCCTCGCCCTACTCCGCCTTCGCCGGCCGGAGATGGGTGAGCATGTCGATGCTGGTCATCTGCCAGTAGTTCCGCCACGAGCTGGGCGTGAACTGGTTGCCCGTCGCGGAGGGCCAACCCGTCCAGTACTGGGTGTTGACCATCGACCACATGCCGTTGTACCAGAGCGGAATCGCGGGCAGAGTCTGCAGGAAGCGCTTCTGCAGGCTGGTCAGGATCGTCTGGTACGCCTTCGTGTTCGTCGACGGTGTGCGGTTGAGCTTCTGCGTCAGGTTGAACGAGGCCTGATCGGTGAACCGCTGGTAGTTCATCGTCGTCTGGTTGTCCGTGATCGGCAGGTTGTAGATGTACTGGTAGTACGTCCACGGCGTGTTGCTCATCTGCCGATCGTTGCCGAGCAGCAGGTCGTACCGTCCGTGCCCGCGATCGTCGGTCAGCGTCGCGTACTCGGGATAGCTCGGCGTGATCTTGATGCCGACCTGCTTCGCGCTCTCCGAGATCACCTGGATCGCGGTCATCCAGTCGGACCAGCCGTTCGGGACGATGATCGAGAGGTCGATCTTCGACCCGTCCTTGTTCTCGACGAAGCCGTCACCGTTCGTGTCCTTGTAGCCGGCTGCCGCGAGCATCGACTTCGCGAGGGCGGGGCGGTACGAGAACCCGTTCTGGGCGACGACCTTCCGGTCGATCCACTTGTTCCAGATCGGCAGGAGGCCCGTCGGGCTCGCCTTGTTGACGAGGCCCTGGTAGGCCTTGTCGATGATCTGGCCCATGTTGATCGAGTTCGCCAGCGCCTTGCGGAACTGCGCGTCGTCGAGCGGCTTCCTCGTCGTGTTCGGGAAGAGCCAGGTCGTGTTCGCACCGAGGTGATAGGGCGCCTTCGAGAAGTACGTCTTGAACTTGCCCTTGATCGCGCTCTTCGGCGCGAAGTTGTTGAACAGGTCGATGTTCCCGGCCAGCAGGTTCGACAGCGCGGCGGCGTTCGTGCCGTTCTTGATGTCGACGACGTACTGCGGGCCGACCTTGAGGCCGAGCGCCGACGCCGCCCACCAGTTCGGGTTCTTCTTCCACACGACCGTGGTCGACGCGGCCCCGACGCCCGACTGGTAGAGGTACGGGCCGGTTCCGACGATCTTCCCCTTCTCGAGGTTGCCGGTCGTGATGTCGGTGCTGGAGTAGCTCTTGAAGATGTGCTGCGGCACGACCGCGACGTTGAAGCGGTAGAAGTCGAACTCCTGGTACGCCGGCGTGCCGGCGAACGTGAAGACGACCCTGTTGCCGACCGCCCTGACGCTCTTCAGCCCCGTGTCCGCGAACAGCGGGTGCTGGGGGTGCGTGGGTGTCTTCAAGAGGTTGAAGCTGTAGGCGACGTCACTCGCCTTGAGGGCCTGGCCGTCGCTCCACTTGACGCCGTTCCGGATCGTCATCGTGTACGCCGTCTTCGACGTCCACGATCCACCCGTCGCGAGCCAGGGGATGAACCGGTCCTTGAGCGGGTCGTAGCGGAAGGGCGTCTCGTAGGCGAAGCCGACGAGCCCCGTGATGTAGTCCCAGTTCTTCGCGGGGTTGAGGTCGTTGTTGGGCGACCACTGGTTCCCGCTCATGTAGAAGGTCTGCGCCCGCGGGAGCGCAAACGCCGACTGCTGCGAGGCGCCGGCGCCGCCGGCGAGGGATGCGGCCACGGCGATCGCGAGCGCGAGCACCAACCCGAGGCCGATCCCTGTTCTCGTCTTGCGGAGTCCGGTCATGACCGGTTCCTTCCTCTCGTGTTCGAGCCATGGGGAGCGCGAGCGTCCCATCCCTTCCTGGGACGTCGGGCCAGGGACCGTTGTCAGAGCTGCGCATCCCTCCTTTCGCCCGCCGCGAGAGCCGCGACGCCTGCCGGCGCTGACCGGATCGTCGGGTTGATCGAGCGGCGGGTCACCGCCACGCCGTAAGGGCCGATCGTGAGCGTCCCGGAGGGGACGAGGGCCTCCCCGCCCGCCACGACCGGCTCCGCCTGCACGGTGTCGCTCGACGAGTTGACGAAGAGGACGGTCTCGCGCGCGCCGCCGCGGACCCGCCCCACGAAGACGCGGGGGTCGTCGACACGCACCGGGCGCGAGACGCCGGCCAGCGTGGCGAGCGCGTCGTAGAGCCTCCAGGTGTCCTCGGGGTTGACGCTCGGGGTCCGTGCGGCCATGTGCTCGAGCGGGTAGGTGCAGAAGAACGTGGTTCCCGAGCCGAGCTCGTGGCGCAGCAGCGCCGGGCGCCCGTGTCCGTCGACGGCGACGACCCTGGCTCCGGCGGGCTCGACCGGAAGGTACGAGCGAGCGCTCGGCGTGCCTGCGACGTGGAAGCGGAGCAGCGTCCCGACGCCCAGGTCGCCGAGCTCCTCGACCAGCTCGAGGACGACCTCCTCGTCCTCGATCGGGTCGACGAGGCCGTACCGCAGCCGGTGCCGGATGCCGAAGATCTCGTCCAGCCAGGTGAGCCACGGCCCGCGCTGGTACGGCGTCGAGCCGGCGAAGTACGAGGCGTAGACGGTTGCGCCGCCCGTCGCGAGAGCCTGCAGTCGCCGGAGGCCCGGACCGGTGAGGAGCTTCGCGCTCGGGACGAGGTAGAGCCGCGCCGTGTCGGGCAGGCCGTCGCGCTCGCGGAGGAGGCCGATCGGGAGGTCCGCCTCGCGTGCCGCGACGTAGCCCTGCAGGAGATCGGCGCCGAGATCGGAGCGGAAGGCGTCGTCCGTGAACGGCAGCACGCGCTCGAAGTGCTCCGGGACGACCAGAGCGGCGTCGCCGGCCACGCGTTCCCAGCCGCTACGCGACAGCTCCCGCACGAGCGAGGCGAACGCCGAGAGCTCCTCGAGCTGCGGCTTCGGCCTGCCAGCCCGGTCGGTGAGGCCGAAGTGCAGCTCGAAGACGTGGTGCCGGTAGGGGTCTTCCTCCCAGAGGTCGTCGTAGTCGCAGTTGTTCCATGCGAGCCACCCGCGGGCGCCCGCGAGCAGCGACGTGTGGAGGACCTGCCGGTAGTAGTCGGCCGCGTGGTCGTCGGCGGCGAAGTCCGAGCTGACGCCGAACTCCTCGAGCACGACCGGCGTCCCGAAGCCGCCCGCCAGCTCGCAGGCAAAGGCCGCCGCGAGCGACTGGCGCACAGGGTCGTCGAGCATCGGGTACGAGTGAGGGCCGAGGAAGTCGACGAGCGGTGAGAGCGCACGCAGCGAATATCCGTTGTCGCGCCCCGTGACCTCGACGCCCCACGCGCCGTCGCCGACCGAGATCGGCTGCGTCGCGCCCGCCGACCTGATCGCCTCGACGAGCGCCCGCACCCAGGCGACGACGTCCTCGCTCGCGGCGGGGCCCCCGTAGAGCGGCATCTCGTTCGAGAGCAGCCAGCCGACGACGGCCTCGTGGCCGCCGAACCGCCGCGCGAGCTCGTGCGCGAGCCATGCCTGCTGCGACACGAGCCACGCGTCCCGGTAGAGATCTCGTCCCTGACGCCAGGCCGGGTCCCAGTTCTCGCCGGACATGTGGCCGACGACGATCGTCGGGATCGTCCCGAGCCCCGCCTCGACGTGCGCGTCCAAGAAGTCGGTGAACCGCGCAAGCACGTCTTCGTCGAGGCGCTCGACCTCGGGGACGAAGTCCGGCCAGAAACAGAACGAGCGCGTCACGTTGCACCCGTGGCGCGCCAGGACGGCCAGCTCCTCTCTGACGACGGCAGCGTTGTAGCGACTCCACATCCGCGGCCCACCCACCCGCGACCAGAAGTTCGCGCCGATCCAGACGGCTCCGTTCTCGGGTGTCACGTCCAACCGTGCCCTCCGCTGCGGCGTTGCATCACCGGACCGGCCGGATCGAATCACTTATCCGGTTAAGTGTCAAGCGTAATAAGCCGCACAGCCGCGAATCGGCCTGCGCCGCGGTCAGACGCGCGGTCGAACCGGACCGGTGCTGTGACGCGGTGTGAGCTCGCCCCGCGGCGTCTCGACGTCGCCCGTCGCCGTGCCGTCGACAACCGCGAGGAGATGCTTCGTCGCCGCGACGCCGTAGGCCTGGATGTCGCGCGTGACCGCGGTCAGCGGCGGGTGAACGACCTGGCTGATCAGCGAGTCGTCCCAGCTCACGATCGAGACGTCCTCTGGCACGGAGAAGCCCATGTGCCGTGCGACGCCGAGCCCGGTGACTGCGAGGAGGTCACTGTCGAAGATCATCGCGGTCGGCGGCGACGACGACGAGAGCAGCTTCCGCGTGACGCGGGCGCCGCGCTCGGGGCTGTAGTCGGTGCTCATCGTCTCTCCCACGAGGCCCATCTCCTCGACGACGGCCCGGAACGCCCTCGTACGCCTCTGCGTGTGTGCGAAGTCCTCGACGCCCGCGACCTGCGCGATCCGCTCGTGGCCCAGCGCTGCGAGGTAGCGCACGGCCTCCACGACCGCGGATGCCTCGTCGTGCCAGGCCGCGGGCAGCGTCCCGCCCGCCACGGGGCCACCGACGACGACGGCCGGGAGACCGAGGGAGGCGAGCGCCGCGATGCGGGGATCGTCGATCCGGAGGTCGACCACGAGGACGCCGTCGACGCGGTGCTCGCCCCACCAGCGCCGGTACACCGCGATCTCGTCCTCCACGTTGTCGACGAGCTGGATCATCAGCGCGACCGACTGGGAGGACAGCTCGGACTCGACGCCGGCGATGAACTCCATGAAGAACGGCTCGAGCGCGAGCGTGTTCGCAGGACGTGCGAGCAGAAGGCCGCAGGCGTCGGCGCGGGCCGCCGAGAGAGCGCGCGCAGCGCGGTTCGGGTACCACCCGAGCTCCTCGGCGATCGCGAGGATGCGCTCCCGGGTGTCCGCCGAGACGCCCGGCCGGCCGTTCAGGGCATAGGAGACCGCGCCCTTCGAGACCCCTGCGAGCCGGGCGATGTCGCTGATCGTCGCCCTGCGAGCCGTGTTCGCGCGCTCGGCCATCGTGCGCCGCCACGTCCTCTCTTCGTCGGTTGACCGGTTAAGCATGGTAGCGCGGCGCGGATCGCGCGCAACCCTTCACCCGCCCGTCGCAGGTCAGCCCTGCGACTTGACGAACGCGACGAGGGCGTCGACGTCCTGCTGCCGCGTGTCGAACTTCTGCGACGCCACGGCGCCGGACATGATCCCCGCCGAATAGCCCTCGGAGATCTGCGCGTCCGGGTCGGTGATCGACCGGGCGAGATAGGCGTCGTCCGCCGTCACCGTCGATCCGTCGTCGAGCGTCACCGTCGATCCGGCGAGGCCCTGCACCGTGGGGCCGGCCCCCGCCGAGCCGTCGAGCGAGTGGCAGCCGGCGCAGCCGGTCGAGCTCCAGAGCGCCTCACCGCGGGCGACGAGGTCGGCCTCCGACGCCGTCTCGGCCGGCGGAGCCTCGGTGGCGGGCGGCGTCGTCTCGGCCGGAGGCGCTTCGGTCGCGGGTGGGGTGGTCTCGGCCGGCTGCGTCTCGACGGCGACCTCGGCGTTGTTCTGCCCGCGGTCGTAGCCGATCGCGTACGCGCCGACGAGCAGGCCGAGTACGGCGGCGCCGGCCGCGAGCCCCCCGAGAATCCACTTCCACAGCGCGTCGCCGGTCTTGGCGTCAGCCACGTCAGCCTCCTGTCGCTCCGGCGGCGTACATCAACGCCATGCCGATCGAGAGCACGAGCACGAGCCGCCCCGTGACGAGGCCGAGCGTCCCCGCCGCGAGACCGGTGACCACGCCGAGCGCCGTGATGCCCAGGTGGTAGAGCAGGTGAACCCAGTCGTTCCCCTCGAACGACTCGTAGATCGAGGGGAGCATCACGAGCAGCATCACCGCGGGCCCGGCGACGACGAGCGCGATGCCGAAGTTCGGGTGGCGCCGGATCCGGGCGAAGACGGCTGGCATCGACGCGACGGCCGCGCCGACGAGCAGGCCGACGAGGAACTGGGCCGCGTGCTGGAGGTGGTGGTAGCGCACGCTCTCCTCGGTGGCGTCGGTGATCGACGGGGCGAACGACCCGAGGAAGACGAGCGCGGCCGCGGAGACGGCGGCGAACTGGAAGCCCGTCGTCAGCAGTGGCTCGCCGTCGCGCACGGCGGGCAGAGACGCACGCGACGCCGGCACCCGGTCCCAGCGGTAGACGCTCGCGATCCGCGCGAGGCGGACGCACTCGAGCAGGAGGACGAGCACCCCTACGGCGAAGACGATCACGAAGATGCTTCCGGCGAGGCTGTACCCGGCCGTCCCCTCTGGGTGGACCGCCCAGCGGCGTGGAATGCCGAGGGCTCCGGACACGTACCAGGCGCCGACGAACCCATAGCCGCCGACGAGCAGCGCTCCCACCGCGAACGCCGAGACGCCGTCGCGTGCGGTCTGGCCGGCGCTCTCCTCGAGCATCCGCACGAAGAGCGCGAACGCCCAGAAGATCACGCCCAGCAGCAGGTAGGTGTGGAAGTGCGCGGGCACCCAGAGCGTGTTGTGGAACTTGAAGTTGATCGGGATCAGCGAGTCGATCACCGCGCCCGTGCCGCCGATCGCCCAGCCCATGAACCCGAGGTAGAGCAGCGTCGAGGCGAGCGTCCAGCGGTAGCGCGAGCCCCAGATGAGGACGACGCCCGTGAAGATCGTCACGACGGCCGGTGGGAGTGCGGCGCCGAACGAGGCGACGCTCGAGAACCCCTGCGCCCACTCCGGCTGGACGAAGTCCATGTAGAGGTGGTGCGAGTACGCCGTCGCGACGAACAGCAGCGTGAACAGCCAGGCGACGACGATCGGCTTCGTCGTCTTCCACGGCCGCCCGGTGTAGCCGGGGAGGAGCACGTACACCGCCCCGGCGGCCAGGTAGATGATCAGGTTCGCGACGGAGTGCCCGAAGAAGTACGTCAGGTTCTTCGCCCAGAGCGCGTCCAGTTCCAGGCCCGAGTCGATCGCGTGGCCGATCAGGGCGACGAGGATCGTCGTCCCGGCCGCGCTCGCCAGCAGCCCCTCGATCGAGACGACCATGGCGGCGATCGCCGCAGGAGGCGGCGGCGAGTCGTCCCGGTTTCGGAGGAACGAGATCCCGAGCGCGCGCTGGAGGCCGCCGTACGCCGCTGTCGTCTGCATCAGGAGGTCGAGGCAGAAGACGAAGAACCCCGCACCGACGAGCAGCATTCCGACGAGGAACGTGTCCGCCGCCCACGGGCGCCAGGCGGCGAACGAGTCGAACGGCAGCGGCCAGAGGAACGTCCAGCCCGCAGCGAACCCGCCGAGCAGCACGGCGATCACGACGAGAACGGCGCCGCCCACGATCGCGAGGTAACTCGCCAGCATCCGGCCCACGTGCAGCGGGACGGTCGTGCGCAGCACGAACCAGAGCGCGCCCATCATCGCGAGCAGTGCGCCGACGAGCATCCCCGCGCCGTGGAGCGTCATCAGTCGGTAGAACCACGAGGGCGAGAGGGTGAAGACCTCGGCCTGGCTCAGGCGCATCGCGAGCCCCGCCAGCCCCATCACGCAGAAGAGCAGGAGCCCCGTGCAGACGAAGAGCCACGCGACGCGGCGATCGCTGAGCCGCGCGGTCGCGAGAAGCTCGGTGCCGTCGCGGTGGAGGACCGTCGTGGCGGCGTGGGCCTCCATCAGCGTTCCTCGACGCGGAAGGACGCGACCATGTTGTGGTGGCTCAGGCCGCAGTACTCGAAGCAGCGGATCCGGTACTCCCCGACCGTGTCGAACGTCAGCTCGAGCTCGTTCGTGTAGCCGGGCATCGCCTGCACGGAGCCGATCAGCCGGCCGTTCGGGTCGTAGACGCCGAAGCCGTGGTTGACGTCGACGGACGTCACGTCGAAGCGCACCTGCTCGTGGGCCGGGAGGACCGCCGGGTCGACCGTCCAGTAGAACTGGCCGCCGGAGACTGCGACCGTGGTGTCGTTCCCACCGCCGCTCGCGTACGGCAGCAGGAAGAACGAGAAGCCGACCGCGACGACGCCGAGGCCGCAGAGGAACGCGAGCCAGGGCCGGCGCAGCCGGTAGCCGCTGCGCGAGACGTCGTCGTACGGGACGTCCTCCTTCGCGTGGACGGCGATCACGAGCGCGGCGCCGGCGATCGTCACGGCGAGCACGCCGAACACGATTGCGATCGCCACCTGTGGCTCACCGAAACGCAGCACGACAACGGCCTCCTCGGCGCATGCAGTTCCGTGCGGCGGCATTCTCCACGCACAGCTCCGCCGGCTGCAACCGGGAACCGTCAGCCGGCCCGGCGGCGGAGCACGTCGGCCAGCACGACCGCGTCGTTGTGCTCGCTGTCGCGGGCGGCGTAGACGAGCGTCAGCGTTCCCTCCGAGGCCCTCTCGCGCAACTCGGCGAGCTTTGCTTCGTGCGCGGCGAGCTCCTCGAGATAGCGGCGACGGAATTCGTCGAACCGTGCGGGGTCGTGGCCGAACCAGGTCCGCAACTCGCTGCTCGGCGCGAGCTCCCGCGCCCATTCGTCGAGCTGGGCCTTCTCCTTCGAGACGCCGCGCGGCCAGAGACGGTCGACGAGGACGCGGTAGCCGTCGGCGGCCTCGGCCGGCTCGTATGCCCGCTTCAGCCGGACGTCCATCCCGTCACGCTAGTCGTCCAGGGCACGAGGCACGACGCCGTTCCGCGAACGCGCCTGGTAATCCGGTGGGTTCGCCGCCCTACGGCTGGATCAGGCCGCGGCGGATCGCGTAGCGGGTCAGCTCGACGCGGTCGCGCATCCCGAGCTTGTCGAGGATGTTCTGGCGGTGCCCCTCGACGGTCTTCACGCTGATCACGAGCTTCTGCGCGATCTCCTTCGACGTGTATGCCTCGGCGATCAGCTTCAGCACCTCGAGCTCCCGCGGGGTCAAGACGTCGAAGGGCTCCCCGCCCCGGCCGCCCTGCTCGACGTAGTCGCGCACGAGCGTCGTCACCGCCGAGGGGTAGAGGAACGAGTCGCCGCGCATGGCTGCCCGGCAGGCGTCGACGATGTCCGTGTCGGCGCCCGACTTGAGCACATACCCGGAAGCGCCGGCCTTGAGGGCCTCGTAGAGGAACTGCTCGCTGTCGTGCATCGAGAGCATGAGGACGCGGATCTCGGGCCTGCGTCGCTGGAGCTCGGCCGCCGCCTGGATGCCCGTGAGCCGCGGCATCGAGACGTCGAGGATCGCGAGGTCGACGTCTTCGGCCAGCGCGCGTTCCACCGCCTCTCCGCCGTCGACCGCCTCGGCGACGACCTCGAGATCGGGCTGCGCGTCGAGCACCTTCCGCAGGCCCGAGCGGACGAGCGCGTGGTCGTCGGCGATCAGGATCCGCGTGATGAGGGGGATCGGCACTCAGGCTTCTCTCGCGGCGACGGCGGGATCGAGAGCCGGAACCTCGAGCCGCACCTCGACCCCTCCGCCTGATGCCTCGCGCACGGCAAGCGCCCCTCCGACGAGCACCGCGCGCTCGCGCATGCTGCGGAGGCCGCCATGCTGCTCCCTCGCTCCGCCGAGTCCGCGGCCGTCGTCGCGGACGCGGAGGACGACGCCGGAGGCTCCCGGCTCGAGCGCGATCGCGACACGGGTTGCCTCCGCGTGCCGGGCGACGTTCGTGAGGCTCTCCTGCGCGACGCGGTAGACGGCGAGCTCCGTCGCAGGAGCCAGCTGCGGCAGCGCCTCGCCGAAGCGCCGCTCCACCTCGACGCCCGACGTCCGCGCGAAGGTCCTGGTCAGCTCGGTGAGCGCGCTGACGAGGCCCAGCTCATCGAGCATCTCGGGCCGGAGCTCGCGCGAGATCCGGCGGACCTCGTCGAGCGCGCGGCGCACCGACGCGCGCGCCTCCTCGAGCGACTCGTGCCCGGCCGGCCCTTCCGCCTCGATGGCGCCGAGCTGCAGCAGCACGCCGGTCAGGACCTGGCCGACCTCGTCGTGGAGGTCGCGGGCGAGGCCGAGTCGCTCGGCCTCCTGCGCCGCCAGCACGCGCGCGGCGCTCTCGCGGCGCTCGCTCTCGAGGCGGTCGAGCATGCGGTTGAACGCTCCGACGACCCGTCCGATCTCGTCGTCGCGCTCCACCGCGAGGCGCTCGCCGGGCCGGAGGGGGTCGACGACCTCCATGCGGCGGACGAGCCGCTCGAGCGGCGTGAAGACCCGGCGCAGGAGAACCGCGTTGACGAGCAGAGCGATCGCGAGGCCGAGCAGGACGAGCGCTGCCTCGGTGGCGGCAATGGGAGCGCTGATCGTCACGGGCGTGACGATCAGGAGCAGTGCGACGAGCGCCAGGAAGCAGGCGTTCACCGCGAACACACGCCAGAAAAGCCCGCTCATCGCACCCGCGACGGTAGCGGCGCGGCGCCGCGAGATGGGGCCGGGACCCCATGGCGCACGCCTCCGTAGAGGGCGACCATACGGCCACGGGGTCGAACGTCTGGCCCCGTCGATTTGTCCCCGAGACGAGAGGAGCCCGCCGTGAGCGCCACGCCCACCGAGATCGCCGACGACGGCCTGCTGATCACGGCCGACGGCTACGAGCAGCTTCGGGCCGAGCTCGACTCGCTGCGGGACGAGGGCCGGCGCGATCTCGCCGAGCGCCTGCGCGACGCGCGGCTCGACGGCGACGTCGCCGACAACCCCGCGCTCCTCGACGTGCTCGAGGAGCACGCGCTGCTCGAGCGGCGGATCGCCGTCCTCGAGGACCAGCTCGCCCAGGTGCGCGTTGTCGCGCCGACGCGAGACGGCGTCGCCGGCCTGGGCACCCGCGTCCGCGTCCGCGACGTCGAGACGCGCGAGACCGCCGAGTACGAGCTCGTCGGCGCCGTCGAGGCCGACGTCGGCAACGGGCGCGTCTCGGTCGCCGCTCCCGTAGGCAGAGCGCTCCTGGGCCGGCGCAAGGGCGACGTCGTCGACGTCGAGACCCCGCGAGGCTCGCTCGCGCTCGAGATCATGGCCGTGCGGGCCGCCGCGGGCCGCCCGCTCGAGCGGGCGGCCTGATCGGCCGAGCGTCTCCGCTGCTAGAAACGGCGGTGTGCCGGAGCAGGCGAGGACATCCGAGACCGCGACGTCCGATCCGAGAGACGAGCTCGAGCGGCTGCGGATCCTGGTCCACGCAGGGATCGCGCTCAACTCCGAGCTCTCGCTCGACGCGCTCCTGCAGCGGCTGGTCGAGACGGCCGCCGAGCTCACGGGTGCCCGCTACGCAGCGCTCGGGGTGATCGACCGCGCCGGACAGAGCCTCGAGCGTTTCTTCACGGCCGGGATCGACGAGGAAACCCGCTCCGCGATCGGAGACGTGCCGAGCGGTCGCGGCATTCTCGGGGTCCTCATCCGCGAGGCCAGGCCGCTGCGCCTGCGCGACATCGCCGAGGACCCTCGCTCGGTCGGGTTTCCGCGGAACCATCCTCCGATGCGGAGCTTCCTCGGGGTTCCGATCGTCCTCCGGGGAGTGGCCTACGGCAACCTCTACCTGACGGAGAAGGCGGAGGGGGCCGAGTTCTCGGCGGCCGACGAGGAGCTGACCCAGCTGCTCGCGGCCCAGGCGGCCGTCGCGATCGAGAACGCCAGGCTGTACGAGTCCTCGACCAGGTGGCTCCGCCAGCTCGAGAGCCTCAACGAGATCGGGAACGCGCTCGCCTCGGAGGTCGAGCTCGGGCCGTTGCTCGACCTCGTGGCGAGGCGGATGCAGGAGCTCGTCGAGGGTCGGATCGTGCTCATCGCGCTGCCGGACGGCGAAGGGGGTCTCGCCGTGGCCGCCGCGGCCGGCGGCGAGGACCTCGTCGGCATGCGGCTCGAGGCAGGCTCGACCAAGATGGGCCGCATCCTCGAGCGAGGGTCGAGTGAGCGCGTCGACGCGGTCGTCGACGATCCCGAGATCGACCAGCGGCTCGCACGCGAGCTCGGGATCACGTCGGCGATCTACCTCCCGCTTGCCGTGCGCGGGAAGCCGCTCGGAGTGGTGGCCGTCCACGACCGGCTGGGCGGCAGCGCGCACTTCGACGAGGACGACGTGCGGCTCGCGGAAACGCTGGTCGCGCGGGCTGCGATCGCAGTCGATCTCTCGGAACGAGTCAGCCGCGACGCGCTGCGCCGGGTCGTCGATGCGCAGGAGCTCGAGCGCGCCAGGCTCGCCCGCGAGCTCCACGACGAGACAGGACAGGCGCTCACGTCGATCCTCCTCGGGCTCAAGCACCTCGACGACGTGATCGAGACCGACGACGCCCGCGAGGCCACCGCCGCGCTGCGCGAGCTCGTCGTCACGACGCTGCAGGACGTCCGCCGTCTCGCGGTCGAGCTGCGCCCAAGCGCGCTCGACGACTTCGGACTCGTGCCGGCGATCGAGCGCCTCGCCGGGACGCTCGCGGAGCAGTCCGAGCTCGTCGTCGACCTCGAGGCGCGGCTCGGGGAGCAGCGCCTGCCCGCAGAGGCCGAGACCGCGCTCTACCGCATCGTCCAGGAGGCGCTGACGAACGTCGTGAAGCACGCGTCCGCGCGTCGTGTGAGTATCACGCTCGTGCGGAAGGAGGGATTCGCCGTCGTCGTCGTCGAGGACGACGGCCTGGGGTTCGACCCGAGGACGACCCGCACGGGGTCGCTCGGCTTCGTCGGCATGCGAGAGCGGGTCGAGCTCGTCGGCGGCCGGCTGACCGTCGAGTCGGCGCCCGGCGCAGGGACGACGATCGCGGCCGAGGTCCCGGTGACGAGAACGCCACCGGAGCACGCGGGATGAGCATCCGCGTCGTCCTCGTCGACGACCATGCGATCCTCCGCTCCGGCCTCCGCCGGGTGCTGGACGCCGAGCCCGACATCGAGGTGGTCGGAGAAGCCGAGTCGGCCGACCGAGCGGTGTTCGAGGCGCTCGCGAACAAGCCGGACGTCGTCGTGATGGACCTGGTCATGCCCGGGAAGTCCGGGATCGAGGGAATGCCTGCGGTGCTGCAGGCGGTGCCCGACGTCAAGCTGCTCGTCCTCTCGATGCAGGACGACCCGCGCTACGTGCGCGAGGCCTTCGAGGCCGGCGCCGCCGGCTACGTGCTGAAGGAGGCCGCGGACACGGAGGTCGTCGGAGCGCTGCGGGCCGTCGCCGCGGGCGAGCGCTACGTCCATCCCACGCTGGGCGCGAGGCTCGTCGCCGCGGAGGCCGAGGAGCGCAAGCGGGCGGAGGCCGACCCGCTCTCCGAGCGGGAGCGTGAGGTGCTCCGGCTCCTCGCCCTCGGCCACACCAACCAGGAGATCGCGAAGATGCTCTACATCTCGGTCCGCACGGCCGAGACGCACCGGGCGCACATCATGCAGAAGCTCCGCCTCTCGAGCCGCGCGGAGCTCGTGCGCTACGCGCTCGAGAACGGGCTGATCGAGGGCTGACTGCCGCTCAGCGGACGACGAGCACGTCGCACGGGGCCTGCTGGAGGACGGCGTCGCTGACCGACCCGAGCACGAGCCGCCTCAGCGAGCGGCTGCGCCGCCCGAGCACGACGAGATCGGCCTCGAGCTCGCGTGCCGCGTCGACCAGCTCCGCGGCCGGGTCGCCGACCGGCTGGAGATACGTGGCGCTTACATGGCGGCGCAGCAGACGCTCGCGCGCCTTCTCGAGCGGTCCGGCGGCGTACCGGTCGCCGTCGCGCGCGACGCTGACGACGGTCAGCGTCGACCCGTAGCCCGTGAGGTCGGCGGCACGCTCGAGCGCCCGCTGCGAGGGCTCCGAGTCGTCGACGCCGACGACGATCTTCCGGGGCTGGGCCGACATGTCAGCCCATGGTGGTGCGAGACGCCTCCGCCGTCGTCCGCAGGGAGTCCGATTGCGCTGCGGGGAAGTACTGAGCGCGCGTTCCTATCGATCCCCGGTGCAAACGCCCGGACCGCCCGCCATTGCGGCCGGTGGGCGGCTTTACCGCCCGGGAGAGCAGACCCACGGCGGCTGCGGCGAGACGGCGGAGGAGGGGGCGCGTGGGGTGACCAGCGCTTCCCCCACGGATGGAGAGGGCGGCCCGAAGGCCGCCCTCTCGCTCACTCCGGGAGGTCGGAGCGATCAGTGGCCGATGGCCACCTTCGTTGCGACCCCGGCCTGTGCGGCGGCCTCCTCGCGGAACCTCCCGCCGAGCACTGCGAGTGCCAGGATCAGCAAGCCCATGCCGGTCAGGAGCAGTGCGATCCCGACCACGATCCCGAAGATCGAGAGCTGCTCGGCCATGTAGCTCATGTTGAGCGCGGTCGTCAGTCCCGTCTCCGTGACCCAGATGTTGCGGGCGCCGTTTGCGACCGGCTGGCCGCTCGAGTCCTTCGCGGCGGCTGCCTCGTCGTTCGTGCCCGCCGGATCGGTCGGCTTCGCGGCCGACTGGTAGCGGCCCATCTGCGCATACGTCAGGCCGCCGGTCGACTCGAGCGTGTGCTCTCGCATGACGAGCGCGAAGGCACGCGCCTGGTCGCCGGTCTTCACCTGCTGGCCGGCGTACTGCTTCGCGTGCTGCGCGACCGCCGGATCCGTCGCGTCGCCGAACACGATCTGCTCCTGCTTGATGCTGTCGCGAACGGTGCCCCGCCCGTCGATGCCCATGTAGAGCGCGCCGATGCCGAAGGCGATCAGGACAACGCCGGCGGCAAGACCCGCCCACTCGAGAATCCTTCTGGTGTTCATCGCTCCTCCTCCCGATGGATCAGTTGTGATGGCCATACCCTCGCGTCGTCGCGGCCGCGCGCCATCGGGGATAGGTCACCCGTCCGCTGCCAGGAAGCCGCCGCCGGGCTGTGGAGAAGTACGGAGGGCGCGGCTACCAGGACTTCGCGCGCACGACCGTCTCCGGCACGCGGACACGGACGCGGGCGTCGACCGCGATCGAGCGGTCGGGCAGCGCGAGCACCGGGTTGAGGTCGAGCTCGGCGACGGCGGGAAGCTCCTCTCCCAGCCGCGCGAGACGGTGTACGAGGTCGAGCAGCGAAGCGCGGTCGGCCGCGGGCGCGCCCCTGAAGCCCGCTACGAGTCGCCCCGCCTTGCCGCCGTCGACGAGCTCGGCCGCGTCGACGTCCGTCAGCGGGGCGATCCGGAAGACCGCCTCGCCGATCAGCTCCGCGAAGACGCCGCCGGGACCGAAGGCGACGAGCGGCCCGAAGACGGGGTCCTGGACGACTCCGGCGAGCAGCTCGGCGCCCCCCTTCAGCATGGGCTGCACGATCACGGGGAGCCCGATCCTGGTGGCCGCCGCGGCGACCGCCTGGTCGTCGGCGAGGTCGAGCGCGATCCCGCCCGTCTCCGTCTTGTGGGCGCCGGGAGCGGCGGTCTTGACGACCGCGGGGAAGCCCACCTCGCGCGCGGCGGCCACGGCCTCGTCGATGGTCGTCGCGACATGCTCCGGCACGAGCGGGAGACCGTAGGCCGCGAGCAGCTCGCGTGTCGCGGCGGGGTCGAGCCACACGTCGTCCTCGTGCTCGAGCGCGCGCGCGACCACGGCCTCGGCGGCCACGCGATCGATCCGGTCGAGAGCCGGTGTCGCGCCCTGCGGACGCCGCAGCCACTCGGCGCGGTCGGCGATCCGGCCGAGCGCGCGGGCGGCCGACTCCGGATAGTTGAAGGACGCGACGTGCTCTGCGTCCCGGAGCGCTGCGGGCGTGCCCTCCGACGTCATGATCACCGCGAGAACGGGCTTGTCGGCGCCCGCCTCCCGCGTCGCAGCGGAGACTGCTGCTGCGACTTCGTCGGCGGTCGCGCTGACGGCCGGCACGAACAGCACCACGACCGCGGACACGTGCGGGTCTGCGAGCAGATGCGGCAGCACCTGCGCGTAGTGGGCCGCCGTCGCACCCCCGAGCATGTCGACCGGGTTGCCGACGCTCGCCTCCGCCGGCAGCACGCTGCGGAGCGCCGAGACGGTGTCGACGCCGAGCGCCGGAAGCTCGAGACCGGCGGCTTCGCAGGCATCCGCGCAGAGGATTCCGAGCCCGCCGGCGTTCGTCACGATCCCCACCGAGCGTCCGGCGAGGCGCGATCCCGTGGACAGCAGCGCGGCGACGTCGACGAGCTCCTCGAGCGTCACCGCGCGGATCACGCCCGCCTGGTGGAACAGCGCATCCGCGGCGGCGTCCGACCCCGCGAGGGCTGCGGTGTGCGAGCTGGCGGCGCGCTGGCCGCTCGAGGAGGTGCCGCTCTTGAGCGCCAGGATCGGCTTGCGCCGCGCGACCCGCCGGGCAATGCTCCCGAAGCGGCGGGGGTTCCCGAACGACTCGACGTAGAGGAGGATCGCCTCGGTCGCCTCCTCGTCCTCCCACCACTCGAGCAGGTCGTTCGTCGAGACGTCCGCCTTGTTGCCGATCGAGACGAAGGCCGAGAGGCCGAGGCCTCGCGTGACGGCGGCCTCGAGGAGCGCCAACCCGAGCGCGCCGCTCTGCGACGAAAAGCCGATGTTGCCCGGCGGCGTCGTGCGCGAGGCGAATGTCGCGTTGAGGCTCGTGCCGGCGACGGAGATCCCCAGGCAGTTCGGGCCGATCAGGCGTGCGCCGTGCGCGCGGACGAGGGCGAGGAGCCGATCCTGGCGGTCGATGCCTTCGCTCCCCGTCTCCGCGAACCCCGCCGAGATCACGACGAGCGCGCGCACGCCGTGGCGGAGCGCGTCCTCGGCCGCCTCGACGACGCCCGCCGCGGGCACGCAGATCACCGCGAGGTCGACGGGGTCGGGGATCTCGGCGATCGAGCGGTAGCCGCGGACGCCGGCGACGGATTCGCCGCCGCGGTTGACGGGATACGCGGCTCCCGAGAAGTCTCCCTCGATGACGTTCCGGAACAGCTCGCCGCCGATCGTGCCGCGCCGGCGCGAGGCGCCGATCACGGCGACGCTGCGCGCCTCGAAGAACGGCCGCAGCGAGGCGGTCACGGCAACGTGGTCGCGCTCGGCGAGGCGCTCCTCGAACCGCTCCGTCCGGGCGATCGGGAACGTGATCTCGAGCTCGCCGCCGGCAAGCTCGCGCGTGACCTCGAACCCGAGTGCCGAGAAGACGCCGAGCATTCTCCGGTTGTCCGGGAGCACCTCGGCGACGAACCGCTCGATGCCGTGGCGCGCCGCCCGCTCGGCGAGCTGCTCGACGAGCCGCGTGCCGACGCCGCGCCGCTGGTAGGCGTCCGCGACGGCGAACGCGGCCTCGGCCGCGCTGGGGTCGCGCAACCGCGCGTAGTTGGCGAGCGCGACGACGCGCTCGGTCCCGTTCTCGACGAGTGAGCCGAGCAGCGCGCCCCGCTCGGCCCAGTCGGACTCGAGGACCTGCTCGACGACCTGTGGCCCGAGAGACGGGAAGCCGTGGAAGCGCATGTAGAGGCTCTGCTCGGAGAGCGCGTGGAAGAAGTCGAGGATCGCGTCGGCGTCCGCGCGCACGGGCGGGCGCAGCCGGAGGGTGCTTCCGTCGCGGAGGATCACGTCGACGACGTCCATCGACCGCGCATTCTCGCGATACGGCGTCGCCGACGTCACGGGAGGCAGCGTGACGCCCCGCGCGGAGGCGGGCATCCGTGCACGCTCACACCGAGACCGCGGGAAGCTACGGAGCCGCCGCACGATTCGTAGTTCCCCGCGAGGCGATCCGTCGCCCCGCGGATGCCTCCCCCCGGGGGCCGGGTCCACGCTTGTGGCGGCTCATGGAAGGGGTTGCGATGAAGGGCACGCGAACAACGAGCGAAGTGACCGGTCTCAACGGAACGACGGTGCGGGAAGCGATGCACGAGGGCGTCCTGTCCTGCCCGACCTGGACACCGCTCTCGATGGTCGCCGAGCTGATGGCCGGCAATGGGGTGCACTGCGTCGTCGTCACCGACGAGAACGACGCAACGGTCTGGGGCGTGGTCTCCGACCTCGACCTCGTCGCGGCTGCGGGCGTCCGCGACCTCGACGCGCAGTCGGCAGGCGGCTCGGCGGCGACCCCGGCGCTCGCCATCTCGCCCGACGACACCCTGCACCGGGCCGCCCAGATGATGACGGAGCACGCGGCCGCCCACCTCCTCGTCGTCGACGAGGAGTCGAGGACGCCCGTCGGTGTGCTCTCGACGCTCGACATCGCGCGCCTGCTCGCAGATCGTTCACGCGGATGAGCCTCCGCGCCGAGCGCACGGCGTTGGGCGCCCGCCGGCGCGGGCTCGTCCTGGCCGCGGCGCTCGGGCTCGCGCTCGTGCCGCTCGGCGGTGCGGGGACCCGGGAGCTTCCGCTCCGTCCCTGCACGCTGACGGGGTCGGTCGAGGCGCGGTGCGGGACGTTCAGCGTGCCGGAGAACCGCGCCCTCGAGGGCGGCAGGACGATCGCACTCCGTGTCGCGGTCATCCCGGCGCGTGACGGCGGGTCCCGGCCCGACCCGATCGTCTACCTCGCGGGCGGGCCGGGCGGCTCGGCCGTCGAGGGCGCTCTCGGGATCCAGCAGGTCTTCGCCTCGGCCAACGAGAGCCGCGACATCGTCCTCGTCGACCAGCGCGGCAGCGGACGGTCGAATGCCCTCGAGTGCCCCGTGCCGAAGAAGCCGCTCGGCGCGAGCGCGTCAGCGGTGCGCGCGGATGTCAAGGCGTGCCTTGCACGATTCGACGTCGATGCGGCCCGGTACACGACCGTGCCGGCGATGGAGGATCTCGCCGAGGTGATCCGGGCGCTCGGCTACGACCAGGTCGACGTCTACGGCGGCTCGTACGGAGCGACCGCAGCGCAGTACCTGCTCGTCCAGCACCCCGAGCTCGTGCGGACGGCGATCCTCGACGGCGGCACGCTGCTCGACGTCCCCATCTTCGAGCGCTGGGGCCCGAACGGCGAGCGGGCGCTCCGATCGATCCTGGCGCGTTGTGCAACGACCCCGCGCTGCGCACGGGCGTTCCCGCGCGTCCGCAGCGAGGTCTTCGAGATGATGGCGACGCTGCGCAAGGCTCCCGTCCGCGCCCTCGGCGTCGTGATCCGGCCGGCGCAGGCCGCCGGGACCCTGCAGACGCTCACCCGCTCGCCGGAGGGCGCCGCCCAGATCCCCTGGATCGCGCACCGAGCCGTGAAGGGCGACTGGTCGCCGCTCGTCCTGTCGATGGACGAGCACGGAACGGCAGGCGTCGAGACGCGGCGGCTGATGTTCTGGTCGATCGTCTGCAACGAGCCGTGGGCCCGGCGGAGCCCGGCGCGAACGCGTGCCGCGAGCCGCGGGACCTACCTCGCAGAGCGGACCGAGCTCGACGCAACGGGCACGTCCGTCGTCTGCTCGGTATGGCCGAAGGCGCCCCAGCCGGCGTGGTCGAAGGCACGCGTGCGCACGGACGTACCCGTCCTCCTCGTCGTCGGGGGCGACGACCCGCAGGACCCGCTCGCGAACGTACGAGGCGCGCGCGCCGTGATGCCGCAGAGCCGCACGGTGGTGGTCCCGCACGCGGGCCACGGCGCCGTCCAGCTCGGCTGTCTCCCGCGACTCGCCCACCAGTTCATCGAGCGCGGCACGGCCGTCGGCCTCGACACGAGCTGCGCCGCGCGGTACACGCCGCCGCCGTTCGTCATTCGCTGATCCGCGCCGGGCCCGCGGAACGGTGGAACCCCGCACGCGATCTGCCGCCGCCTACGGATGGCCACGGCCGCGTGGCATGGGACGCTCCCTCCAAGGAGGAGTCATGAGCACGCACTCGATCCCTCACGCGGCCACGCGGCCCGAGGCGGACCGCACGGCCCGCGTTTCTCCCCACTGGGCCTGGCTCCTGCGCGGCCTCGCGGTCGGTTTCGTCGTCCCGTACGTCCTGACCGACCTGCTCGACCTGAACCGCGACCTGTTCTACGGCCTGTACGCGCTCGCCGTGGCGGCCCTCGTCGCCGCATGGGCGCGCTCGACGGGCTACGACCTCGCAGCCGCCGTCCGCCGGAGATGGCCCGTGGCCCTGGCGCTCGGGGTGCTGTGCGCGGGCCTGCTGACGATCATGGTCGTCCGCGCGGAGGATGCGACCACACGGCCGGACGGCATCCAGCTCGCAGCCGCAGTGCTGTGGCGAGGAGTGCTGTACGGGGCAACCGACGGCCTGCTGCTCTCGGCCTTCCCGATCCTCGTCGTCTTCGCGGCGTTCGCGGGCAGCCGGCTGCGGCAACGACTCGCGGGCACGCTGGTCGTCGGCGCCGTCGCGCTACTGGCATCGCTCGCGATGACTGCCGTGTACCACGCCGGGTACAGCGATTTCCGTTCGACGAAGGTCGCCAGGCCGATCGCCGGCGACGTCGTCTGGAGCATTCCCACGCTCCTGACGCTGAACCCGATCGGCGCACCGATCGCGCATGCCGGCATGCACGTCTCCGCGGTGCTGCACAGCTACGAGACGGAGACGTTCCTGCCGCCCCACAAGTGAAAGCAACGGAGATGCTCGCCGCGGCAGGCGTTTGACGACTCGCCGCCGCGGTGGGCATGCTCTCCACCCCCCAGGAGGTTCGATCGATGTCGGCCCGCAGCACGTATCCGGTGCACGTCGAGGGCACGCTCGACCCGCAGCTGAGCCGCTGGCTCTGGCTCGTCAAGTGGCTGCTCGCGATCCCGCACTACATCGTGCTCGCGTTCCTCTGGGCCGCGTTCTTCCTGCTCGGCGTCGTCGCCTTCTTCGCGATCCTCTTCACCGCGCGCTACCCGAAGGCGATCTTCGACTTCAACGTGGGCGTGCTCCGCTGGACGTGGCGCGTCGGCTTCTACACCTTCGGCGCGCTCGGCACCGACCGCTATCCGCCCTTCACGCTCGACGACGTGCCGGACTACCCGGCGCGTCTCGCAGTGGACTATCCCGGCCCGCTCTCGCGCGGCCTCGTCCTCGTGAAGTGGTGGCTGCTCGCCATCCCGCAGTACCTCGTCGTCAGCGTCATCGCGGGCGGGGGCGGCTGGCTCGCGTGGCGGGGCGAGGACTGGTCGTGGAGCTGGGGCGGCGGCCTGATCGGGCTGCTCGTCCTCTTCGCCGGCGTCGCGCTTCTCTTCACCGGGCGCTACCCACGCGGTCTCTTCGATCTCGTCGTCGGCCTCGACCGCTGGGTGTTCCGCGTCCTCGGCTACGCGTCGCTGATGACGGACGCCTATCCGCCGTTCCGGCTCGACCAGGGCGGCTCCGACCCGGGCGCGCCCGCCGGTGAGCAGCTCGTGCTCGAGGAATCGGGAGCGGTCGCCGCGACCGAACCCGGCGCCGGCGCGCGGGGACGCTGGAGCGGCGGCCGGATCGCGCTGCTCGCGGTCGGCTCGGTCATCGGGCTCGTCTCGCTGGGCACGCTCGCCGCCGGCGTGGGCGCGCTCGCGATCGACTGGACGCAACGCGAGGAGGGGTTCGTCACGAGCCCGAGGCACGTGTACTCGACGCCGACGTACGCCCTCGTCTCGGAGACGGCCGACCTCGACGGGCCCGACTGGGCCTGGAACGACCTCGTCGGCACCGTCCGGATCCAGGGCCGCAGCGACGACCCGGTATTCCTCGGGATCGGCCCCGATGCGGACGTCGAGCGTTACCTCGCCGACGTGGGGCACGAGGTGGTCCACGACATCGGCCACAACATCGGCGGTGACGAGAACGACCGCCGGCCGGGCGGCGCGCCCGCGACACCGCCAGGCGAGCAGACGTTCTGGGCGGCGTCGGCGCAGGGGACCGGCCGCGTGAACCTCGACTGGGACCCGGAGAACGGGCACTGGGCAGTCGTCGTGATGAACGCCGACGGCTCCCGCTTCGTCGACGCGACCCTCAGCATCGGCGCCGAGCTCGACGCGCTGCCGTGGGTCGGGGTCTCGCTCCTCGGCGTGGGCCTGCTGCTCGCGCTTCTCGCCGCCGGGCTGATCTACGTGTCGCTGCCGAAGTCGCGCGCGCCGTGATCGGTCCGCGCGAGGCCGTGAGACCGTAGTTCCCCGCAACCGCGCTGCACGCCTCACGGATGCGTCGTGCCGCGGGCGTTGCTTGCCTTCGCGTGCCAAGCGAAGGGAGGTGTTCCCATGGCACTCGTTCGCTGGAGCCCGTTCCACGATCTCGACACCGTGGACCGCCGCATGCGCCCCATGCTCGACCAGGTCGGGATCGTCCCGGCGTGGCCGGCCGCCGACGTCTACGAGTCGAACGGGGAGTACATCTACGAGCTCGAGGTGCCCGGCTACGACGAGCACGATCTCGCCGTCGAGGTGCGCGACCACGTCCTCACCGTTCGCGGGGAGAAGACCGAGACGAAGGAGGAGAAGGAGAAGACCTTCTTCCTCAACGAGCGGCTCGCGAAGACGTTCGAGCGCCGCTTCGAGCTGCCCACCGAGGCGCTCACCGAGGAGGTGGCCGCCGAGTTCAGGCAGGGCGTGCTCGTCGTCCACGCGCCGAAAGCGGCGGAGGCGAAGCCCCGCACGATCGAGATCGCCGCGAAGTAGAGCGTCCGGGGGACCCGCGGTCCGCCGCGGTGACGCTCACACGAGGGCCGCGACCTGGGTTCGCGGCCCTCCCTCTTCGGCTGAGGCGCCTCAGGCTTCGCGCACGACGACCGCCACACCGCGCGCATTGGCCGCGCAGTGCAGGCTCACCGATCCGAGGAGGAGGCTCTTGAAGCCGCCGCGGCCGCGGGAGCCGACGACGAGCAGGTCGTCTCCGGCGATGTCGACGAGCGCGCGGCCGGCGGACGCGAGCACCACCTCGCCCGTGACCTCGACTCCCTCGGGGGCGGCCGCACGCACCTCCTCGACCACGCGCCCCGCATCCCCGGCCAGCGCGTTCCGGTATTCGAGGGCGATCTCGGCGCTCGAGAAGCCCGCCGCCGCAAGCGTCCACGGCTCCTCGTAGGCGGACACGGCGTGCACGGGAACGGAGCGGAGCTTCGCCTCCGCGAAGGCCCACTGGATCGCGCCGCTCGCCCCCGGAGAGCCGTCGACGCCCACGACAACGCGTGACCCGAGCGCCCGCTCGGCCTTGTGCACGACGGCGACGGGGCACTGCGCGTGGTGGAGCACTCCCTGGGAGACGGATCCGAGCAGGGGACCCGCGACGCTGCCGCGACCGCGGGAGCCGACGACGACCAGGGCGGCGCCCGCCGACCGCTCGACGAGCGCTCCCGCCGCGTCGCCCTGGACGACCTCGACCTCGACGGAGGCCTCCGAGGACGCCTCCTCGACCGACTGCGCGAGCTCCGCCGCCGTCCCCTCGGCGAGCCCGTCGCGGACGACCTGGTAGGCCGGCATGATCCCGACGCCGGTCGTCGTGAGCGGCGGGATGCTCCAGGCGCGCACCGCGGTGACGCGCGCGCCGCGGAGCGCCGCCTCGGAGAGGGCGAAGCGAAGCGCCTCTCGGCCGTGATCCGAGCCGTCGACGCCGGCGACGACGACGCCCGCCATCTACGACCCCGGAATCACGCCGTCGCAGGAATCCGCGTCCGAGAACGCCTGCTTCAGCTCGTCGTCCGAGTCGCGCAGGGCGCCGAGCTCGTCGAGCGTCGAGGAAAGCTGCGTCGAGATGTTCGCGACCGTCGACGAGACCGTCGAGGCGGCAGCGAGCAGGCCCTGGACGTCGGAGACGCCCTCGACGGCGCCCTTGATCGTCTCGACGTCCGACTGGAGGCTTGTCGCGAGCGAGTCGACGGCCGCCTTGGCCTCGTCGCCGCTCGTCGTGTCGGGCGCACCGAGCCCTTTCACCGTGTCGATCATCGTCCTCGTCGTCGCCTCCGCGTCGGCCGCGGCCTGCTCGAGACCGTCACGTGTGGGGTTGGACGTGAGCGTCGACGCGGTCGTCGCGATCGAGTTGCGCCACGTGTTGACCGCGGTGCAGAGGTCGCCCGCCCACTGTGTCGACGCCGAGACCTGGTTGTCGTCGCCGCCGCAGCCCGCCGCCGCCAGCACCGCGCCGGCGAGGAGGGTCGCTCCGAGTGCCCGTACCCGTCCGTTCACGCTCGCCTCCTCCCTGGCCGATCGCGCCT
>Ga0173481_10000007_pt1 | contig 31405 bp, 24 predicted proteins | sample NitcycUS073202C2_FD_136667 | JGI IMG/M metagenome (GOLD analysis project Ga0173481, IMG submission 136667) | Soil microbial communities from Arlington Agricultural Research Station in Wisconsin, USA - Nitrogen cycling UWRJ-S073-202C-2 (version... ... | reverse complement strand
TTTTTAGCAATCCATTGTGACAATAATTACTATGAGCAGAATTGATTTATAAGTTTTTATGCACTATAAATAGAGTAATTGCTAATATATTATGCACAACTAGCCAGAGTGAGCAAAACTTGTTGCTCGATTATGAAGTATATTTGCAAATTGATGCGTATCTATGTCCTTGAAGGGATTGATTTTTTGTAATACACATGGCTCTTGTCCATCATCTAAAATCCCTCTTTCATGCAGTTCCTCAATGACTTTTTCTCTTAGTCTTGGAGGGCAAATATTACTATGGTAGATACAACCAAGTGATCCGTTAAACATTTCTTTTAAGTGGATATCGCCTTTTTCTTCATGAAAATGGGGATTGCGTGTCTCTACCTGCATTACTTCAACTCCCTTGTCCATTGCTTCCTGATTTTCTGTTGGCACAATTCCTCCAAATTCTTCTAGTATATTTACAATTTCATATGTTTCTACCGAAAATCCTGGTGAATAAGATAAAAGCTCTGCTAATTTCATCGACATACAGTGTTCGCCTGAGTTGCCTGTACGCATAATTTCAGTCTCAAATCCAGTATAATAAGATATTAATGAATTAAGATATTGATTTGTTACTTCAGATACTCTCCCCCATTTCGAGAAATACAGACCACTCTCAGATACTTTTGGTTTGTAAATCCATGATATGCGAACCATCGTGTAAGGAGTATTAGACATTGCAATTCCTGATGCAAATATCTTTACATATTCGTTGACTGCCCCAGGCACATAGTTATCCGCGTCAATAAATCCAACATATTCTTTTCCTGCCATCTTGGCAAGTAACATTCCAATCATCATTCCTTCAGCCTTGCCATTTCTGACTGTATCATCTATACCAAAGATACTAGTGTAGCCAACCTCTTTTAGTGTATCAGATAATCCAGGATCTTTTTGATGTAATATTAATGCATTCTTTCCTACAAATCGATTAAATTGCTCAAGTGCCTCTTTTTCCAATTTGTACCTATCTACAGGCTGTCTTGGACTATTGGATACTATGATTGTCAGGCAATCATGAGGGATGCCACTTAAAACCCCTTCAAGCAATTTCAAACGCTCTCCTTTAATGGGTATAACAATAGCCATTTTCCTTTCAATTTCAGAAATCTCATCGTTTCCAACACTACGAATAGTTTCAGATTTTGTCCTATCATCGTTAAATCCTGAATCCAATTCGTAAACACGCTGTACGCCGTGGAGACTTATGGCTCCAAACCTTTCTGTGTACCTCGGAAGATCAAGTTTCATGCGATAAGTTGTTGGTTATGATACTTATTTATTCACTTTGTGATAGTGTGGAATAGGAAATATCAAACGAAAAAACAAACAGTTAAAAATTCATCTAAACAAAATTGGCTCACTCTTGTTCAATAATTAAAAAGTAAAAATGATGGACTTTGTTTATTCTTTATCTATAAACTCATCATGACTGGGTGGTTCTGGATTTAGACCTTTTCTCTTTCTTATTTCTCCAACTAAATTTCTAAATATTGATTGTGGAAGAGGTTGCCATGTTTTAAAATAAGTATTCCACATAGCTTTACCAGCAGTTCCTCCACGCATGACCTCAGAAAGATCAAATGTTTCAGACGCTGGCACTTCACCCTGGATGATCGAAATTAAACCTTTTTGTTCTACGTTGAGTAATTTACCTCTTTTACCTGATAGTATAGCAGCTACAGTGCCAATTTGTTCCTGTGGACATTTAATTTCGATGCCAAGTATAGGTTCAAGTAAAACTGAATCTGCGATCAGCATTGAACCTAACATAGATCTTCGAGTTGCAGGCATCAACTGTGCTAAACCCCTATGAGCTGGATCCTCATGTGGAACAAAATGATGTAAGACAAACTTAATACCTCTTACAGGTTCATGGGCAAGTGGACCTGAATGTACTACATCATCAAAGCCTGATTTTATAGAATCCATTGACTCCTGTATAAATTGAACACCTTTTGTTTCATCAATTAACATATTACCCCCAACATCTATCGCAGCAACATTTTTTGCTTCATCTGCATTCCAGCCTTTTTCTCGGAGGATCTTAGCCATTTCCTTTTTATCCATATCCTCTTTGATTTGGCCGGTTTTTATCATTCCAATTATCTCTTCGCCAAGTAAATCTACACGCATAAATATTTTGTTATGTTTATTCGGTGATTTGCTCATGATTGGGCCTGCTTTTGTACGAATAGCTTCTCTATAGTTGATTATGGGTTGACTCGTAGTAATATCAAGACCTGCTTCCTGTAAAAGTGATGTTGCAATCTCAAGGTGCAATACACCCATTCCTGCCATTAAGGTCTCACCTGATTCTTCGTTAATCTTGACCAGAAGGTTTGGATCTTCAACAGTAATTCTGCGTAACGCATCAACAAGTTTAGGTAGATCTTTTGGGTGCTTAGGCTCCACAGCAATTGTAACTACTGGCTCTGAAACATACTTGATGGATTCAAATGCTAGAATGTTTTTTACAGTTGATATTGTTTCTCCTGCAACAGCGTAATCAAGACCCAACAACGCAGGGATATTGCCTGTGGGCAACATACTTACTACTTCTCTGGTGTTGCCCATGTAAATATTTACAGATTGAACCTTTCCTGGTCTTTTTGCATCAATTAAGTATACTTCATCACCATCTTTGATAGTACCAGAGAAAAGCCTACCCGTTGCAACTCTTCCCGCCTGTGGATCAACATTAATTGTAGTAACCATCATCACTGCTGGCCCTTTTTCGTTACAGGCTAAAAGCGATTTTCCAAGATCAGATTCCAAATCTCCCGGCCAAATTTTAGGGATCCTATATCTCTGAGCGATATGAGGTGGAGGGTGATGTTGTACAACCATACCTAGAATTGCCTCATGCAATGGGGCTCTTTCTTCAAGTGATTTTATAGCGCTAGGATCTTCTGAAGTATAAGCGTCATAAACATCCTTGAAACTAACACCCTTTTTCTGAGCGACTTTGAAATTAAATCCCCATCTATCCTTAGCAGAGCCAAATGCAACACTATTTCCCTGTATACTAACTTTCCATTTTTCTTTAAGTTGTGGCTCAGCATAAATATCAATAAGTCGATTAAATTCAGCAATTATATTTGAAAGCCATTTTTGCATGGCTTGTGGATCTAATCTAAGTTCTTTTACCAGCCTGTCAATTTTGTTAATGTATAGAACAGGTCTAACTCGTTCTTCAAGTGCTTGTCTTGTTACTGTCTCTGTCTGGGTCATAATACCTTCTACAGAATCAGAAACTACGACTACACCATCAATTGCTCTAAGAGCGCGAGTGACTCTTCCTGTGAAGTCGATATGGCCAGGAGTGTCAATCATATTAATCACATATTCCTTGCCTTCATTTTCATAAAACAGTGTAACATTAGCCCCTCGAATAGTCATTTGTCTGTTTTGTTCAAGCTTCATAGAATCAAGTGCAAGAGCCTGACCTGCTACTGAAGGCGAAATAATACCTGATGCGGCTAAAAGGCTATCACTCATAGTTGTCTTACCATGATCAACGTGAGCAATGACGCCGAAATTACGGATTTGCTCTTTATTGCCAATAATCCTTAAAATATCTTGGGTTGACTTGAATTTTGGCATATGTTCAAGCGAAAAAAATTCGCTGGAGGACTATTAAATGTTCCTTACCTTCCATTTAAATGAAGGTTGTGTTATTGTACAGATTGAAGTTTTACAAGAGCAGTTCATTGTAGTGTTTTTTGCATAAAGGTGAAGCTATCAACCAAGAGTGATGTGACCATTAGACCATAGCAGGTAATAATATAGCTTACTATACACTATGTAATTATTTAGGTTCTAGTGACTCAATGTTGTGCTTCCATATGATGGTTAAGTTCGGCAATATATGACTACTTTAGAAGCTTTCTGATACCATAACTAACGAAGTTCTTTATTCTTCCTTAGGCCTATGATTTATCCGAACATTCGATGATTTGATCTGATAAACCTGTTCAGTCTTACTAATCATCTTCTGGATATTTGTCTTTTCTTATAAGTTGAACCAATATTCATATTTTCGTGGTTAACTATAAAGTTAACAACGGCTAAAAAGTGGTTTTAAACTACCATTAGGATTGCAGTGGATTTAAAAGCCATTTTAACTTTATTTATGATTATAATTTTTATTATGTATGTGATGGAAATAACTTTAGGCCATACTCCAGATGCAGATGATGCTTTTATGTTCTATGGTATTGCTTCTGGTGAGGTAAAATGTCCTAACATTAGAATCAAACATGTGATAGAAGATATAGAAACTCTTAACAAACTTGCTTTCAGACACGAACTTGACGTTACTGCAGTCTCAGCACATGCCTATGCTTATTTGAAAGATTATGTAATACTACGTAGTGGTGGAAGTTTTGGTCTAAAGTATGGACCCATAGTAATTTCGAAGAGGGACTTATCGCTTTCACAATTAAGAAAGAGTACAATTGCGATTCCAGGTCAGATGACTTCTGCTAATTTATTGCTAAAATTTGCCTTGGGAAAATTTAAAGAAAAGGAGATTGCTTTTCAGCAAATTCCAAACGCGGTTCTAACGGATAAAGTAGATGCTGGCCTAGTGATTCATGAAGCACAGATTACGTATCATAACTCAAAATTTTACAATGTTCTGGATTTGGGAGATTGGTGGACTGTTGAAACAGGTGGACTGCCCGTGCCATTGGGAATTAACGTAGCCAGCAGTAAATCATTGACTCTAGGGCAGATCAGACAATTAGACAATATTTTTAAGAATTCGATTTTATACAGTCTTAGAAACATTGATGCTGCCGTAGATTACGCGATGAGATACAGCAGAGGCCAACCAAAAGATGTGATGACTAAATTTATCAAAATGTATGTAAATGATGTAACCATTGATATGGGGGTCGAAGGAGAAAAATCAATCAAGAAAATGTTTGCAATGGCAAAGGAGAAACGAATACTATCAATTCCCCAGGTGAATTTTGCTTAAGTCTGCATTCATCTATCATACGCTTTTATCTAGCATTGCAACCATTGTGGTATGTCTGTTAAGTTCTAGAGTGATTCAAATATACTGTTTAAAATTAGAGATTACTCCTATTAGGAGCCAGAGAAGATAGAGATCAAGCGGATTAGTTGCTTAAGTTTTGTAATCTCCAAGAAAACCACTTTAGCTATTCACATCCCATTACTTATTCCAACAATAAAACCTGTAAAGGTACTGATAATGGGTTGGCTTTCACATAAGAGCCATTTTGTCGTTGATGAGTTCACTTATTGAACTTAGGATGTAGGCTCAAGGAGATTTTTTCTTCCTATCTTCTATATATTAATTTTAATATTACAGCTTTTTGCTTCCTCATCGAAGGACTTCATTAGACACTGTGATGCCTTCTTATCACTACTCCTGAAAAATGTAGAAATAAAATTTAGAGGTAACAAATTAAAGATGCTGATATAGAAGATCAAAGTTATCAAATTCGAGTTATATACCTAGGATCAGAATGATGCCACATGTAAGAAAAGAGCATTATTAGAGGAAACATTAAATCTGAGTATGAAGAAAAGGAACGAAGTATAGTTGTTATCTACATCATGTTGTCATCTTTTTTATCACAAAAAACTAGCGTGACAAAGTGATACTTAAACTGTTGATCAGTGGTATAAATCAATAATAAAGAGGATTTAACATCCTAGTCAAATTTTCTAATTATGTTGAAGAACGTATCTCTTTGAGCAGGCTCTCTTTTAATTTCTTTTATTAAATTCGCTAGCTCTTCTACAGAGGTACCTGTATTTTTGCCAGCAGCCTTGAATATTTCTTCTGAATATGCGGTTCCAACCATATCATTACCCCCATATGATAATGAAACCTGAGCCAATTTCTTACCTAATGAAACCCAGTATACTGAGATATTATTTAGTACATTTGCTAGCAATAATCTCGATACTGCAATAATCCTCAAATCATAAGTTGATGGACTCTCCCCGGTAATCAGATTCTTCTTTTCTAACTCCGTATTGTCTAGACTAAACTTTAAGGGGATAAATGTAGTAAAGCCTTTTGTTTTCTTGTGAAGTTCCCTGATCTTTAAGATATGATCTACAATGTGTTCAGGTTTCTCGATATGACCGAAAAGCATTGTGCAATTACTTTTCAATCCTAAATCATGTGCCTGACGAGCAGTATCAAGCCACTCTTCACCAGAACATTTCCCCCTAACAATTATATCTCTGGCCTTCGGTTCGAAAATCTCAGCTCCACCACCAGGAAGAGCATCTAATCCAGCACTCTTTAACCTAAGTAAGATCTCTTTTACCGAGTTTTTAGTCAATCTGGCAATGAAGAAAATTTCTGCAGGAGTGAACGCTTTAATTGTGACGTCGGGAAACTCTGCCTTTATTGCTTTCATCATATCCTCATAATACTCAAGGCCTAGTTTTGGATGAAATCCTCCAACAATATGAATTTCAGTTGCCACCATTTGTTTTATTGCGATCCTGGCTCTGGTTAAGATCTGTTCAGTAGTTAAAGTATAAGCATCAGATTCATTTCCCTTTCTATAGAATGCACACAATGGGCAACTAGCAACACAAATATTGGTATAATTTAAATAATAAGAAACAACAAAGGTAACAGTTTTTCCTCTAAGCTCCGTACGAATCTTGTCAGCAACAGCGCCTAATAAAAACAGGTTCTCTTCATTAATTAGCTGCACTCCGTCTCGATATGTCAATTCCTCGCCTGCGAGAGATTTTTCTAATGCAGGTGTTCCCTTCGAGATATTTTTTAGCAAATCAATTGATCTACGATTGGAGTTAATATAAAATATGTGTTGACTGGTCCTCTATAGTTGCAAAGAATAAATAGTATTAATAGTCCAAAATTAGATAATATTGCAAAATAGCCTCTTGGTAAAAGACTTAATTAGTAAATCCGATGTTGGTGACATTTTAGATAGTGCATTAAACAGTCGACGTCTTGGTTTAGACGAATGCACAAGGCTTATCAAGTCTGACGATGCCTACTCCATAGGACTTGTTGGAAATATATTGAGACAAAGACTCTATGGAAACACTGCCACATTCGTCAATAATATTATCTTAAACTATACTAATGTTTGCATTACCTATTGCAAATTCTGCGCATTCTATCGCCCGCCTGGACATAAAGATTCTTATACATTATCTCTGAAGGAAATTGTTCGACGTATATTAGTATCTAGAGAAATATTTGGTATTACACAAGCATTAATTCAGGGAGGACACAATCCAAACTTAAAGCTTGAATATTATGAAGAAGCTTTTAAAGCAATAAAGGCGAAATGCCCTGAAGTAGGGATTCATGGACTATCAGCATCTGAAATTGATATGATTGCAAGAATCGAGAAAAGTAGTATCAAAGAGGTCTTATCTAGGCTAAAAGCAGCTGGACTGGATTCTCTTCCTGGTGCGGGAGCCGAAATTCTTGATGATGATGTAAAAGCAGAAATCAGCCCTCTCAAGATCAAGAGTAACGAGTGGCTTCGAATAATGGAATACGCTCATGATATTGGTCTAAAGTCTTCGGCAACAATGATGTATGGCACGATTGAAAGTGAAGAACAACGAGCACGACATATTATGAAAGTTGCACAACTGCAAGAAAAAACGAGAGGGTTTATGGCCTTTATTCCGTGGAGTTTTGAACCGAATAAAACTCAGATGCAATCAGAAGGATTAATAAAATATCCATCTGGAGGATTGCAGCTATTGAAAATGATAGCAATTGCAAGGATAATATATTATGGTTTAATCGACCATCTACAGTCATCATGGCTAACAAATGGAATCGGCATGGCTCAGCTGGCACTAAATTTTGGCGCCGATGACTTTGGCGGCACATTGATCGGTGAAGAAGTGGTAAGTGCAACAGGTGCTAGATCTACAGAGCTAACAGCATATAAAATTATAACGGCTATCAAACAGATTGGCTTTAAAGTTGCAGAAAGAAATAACTTATATCAGACCATAAAGTATTATTAAAACAAGACGAGAAATTAGTTGATTTATTAACCCTCCATGAATTTTTAATAAACTCTTCAATAATGAATTAGAAATATCATCATATTACTCACAATTCATCGCTTTATAATAACTTATATCTTAATTCCATTGTATTAATTTGGTGGACATGACAAAGACTGATAATAAGGTATATCTAAACATGACTACGGTTGAATAAAAATTTTAAATTTAACTTGTATCATCACCTTATTATGATTTATGTGGGTCAGTATAGCCATTAGAAATACCTTTAAATGGCTATATGTATAGTTTGTTTAAAATGCTTGTAGGGATTGACGATCTATCTATATACGTCCCTAAACTTTATATCGATTATAAGGATTTTGCTGAGGCAAGAGGTATTGCTCCGCAAAAGTTAGAATCTGGTATAGGAATTAAAAAAATGGCTTTGGTTGACACTAACCAAGATCCAGCATGTATGGCTGCTAATGCATGTTTGAAATTAATGCAAATAAACCGTTTGCACCCACAAGATATCGGGAGAATGTATGTGGCTACGGAATCTGGCCTAGACGAATCTAAGGCAATGAACTCTTTTGTCATAGGAATGTTAGAACAAGTCTATGGTGAAGGCTCTTTTGAACATGCTGGTGGAATTGAGTGTAAATTTGCATGTGTAAGTGGATCTTATGCACTCTATGATAACGCAAATTGGATTAGAGCAGAAGAAAATAATGGTAAAGCCGCTATTGTCATTGTAAGTGATATTGCCAAATATGATATTGGTTCATCAGGTGAATATACACAAGGTGCCGGAGCAGTTGCCATGCTGATTAAAGAAAATCCTAGACTGTTGGCTTTCGATCAAAAAGTTGCTTCTACAATTATTAAGAACGAGTATGACTTTTATAGACCGTTTGGAAAAGAGACTCCTCTTGTTAACGGAAACTATTCTAATCTGTTATATTTAATTCAAGTGAAAAAGGCATTTGATAGTTATAAAGAAAAGGCTATAAGAACTGGTTTGATTCATCTAAAGGACGGCGAATCCATTACAGATCACATAGATTTATTCAGCGTTCATCTTCCTTATAGAAAAATGGGTGAAAAGGCCTTAGCATACTTGCTGAGACATGAATGGCGACTTCTTCCACGTTGGAAAGACGTTATAAGAGAAGTGGGAATGGAGGAGCCAGTACCAAAAGATGCTAGGGGAACGATAGAATCTATTCTTGCCGATACTGAATTTACAAAAGCTGATGAAAAATTCAGACGAGCATTTATTCATACGTCTTTCTATAATGAAGTTTTTGAAAATAAGATGGCAACATCACTTGAGGCATCTTCCCTGATTGGAAATCTTTATACTGCTTCAATGTACATGGGATTTAGAAGTTTGCTCGAATTTGAATACAAAAAGGGAGCTTACCTTGAAAACAAGAGAGTAGGTTTTGGATCCTATGGCAGTGGTAGCAGCGCTATGGTGTTTAGCGGTGTAATACAACCTGAATATAAAGAGATTGTAAAGCGGATGAATCTTGAAGAAGAAATCGGATGTAGAACAAAACTGTCTATGGAGGAATATGAGAAATTGCATGAAAGTGAAAGAGATTTTGATGATTCCCATTTACATGCTAATAAGGAATTTATTTTAGTAAAGATCGGTGGTATTACTTCTGACAAAAAAGGATTTAGAGAATATACATATACTAACTAATATCATATAATAACATTTACTGCTTTTCTACATCCCATAATATCGCAGCAATCTTCATATGATCTTACCTGATAAGGCACTGCATAGTGTAGAGTCGCTAAATTCTTGATACATCAAGCGTGTTTATACCTTCGTCTTAAAATCATACGAGGTATTGTAAAACAAATCGCGACGTAGATAGTCTAAAAGTGGAAAAGCTATCGGGATTAGAGAATTGTAGTGGCGGTACCATACGGCAATAGAGTACTTGAACGAATATTTAATAGAATATTATCTTATTTTTGAAGGCCTCTAGATTACTTTAACTACATTACATACATTACATGAAAAATGGTGATCCCTACGGATATTTGAAAATAATAAAAACTACAAGATGTGTTGGTAAAATCCGAGTTATGACAACTTGCAACATATGAAAAATGGTAACAGAGGACAATTTGTGATTAAATGATCAAAAAGTCTTCGTTAGACCAGGTAACATCGATAAATCAGAGTTAAAGATTCCAATTGAAGCAATTAAAGATTTTGTTAGTAGCAGTTAGATTAGAGTTCTTAGCTAAGGAACTTCGGCAGGTTTTCTAAACCAACTATGAACTGCCATGAGGAGATTGTATCCTTATTTAGACCTGATCCTTCTATTGTATCTAAAAGATAATTGCCAGTTATCAAGAACAGATGCAATAGCAAAACTTCTGTTGGATTAAAGCTTCCAATTGAATATTATGGTATAGTATAAGCAGGTTAGAATAGATATATTAACTGACGACTCTAAAGTGTATCCCTTTTATCTTTAAGAACTCGATTAATCGTTCTGCGTGTTTTTCATTTTCCATTTCAAGACTTAGATAGACACCTGCAGTTCCCGCAGGGATATTGGAGCTTAATCTATCGTGTTCAACTTCGACAATATTAACACTATGCTCTGCAATACCATCTACTACTGTCTTCAATGCTCCTGGTTTATCCGCTAGCTGGATAAAAATTTTGAGCATTCTACCCATCTGCATAAGACCTTTTGCTACAACCTGGCCAAGTAGATACATATCAACATTTCCGCCTGAAAGTAACGATACTACATTCTTGTTTTTATTTGGATGGCCATTTGAAAGTAGATATGCAAGACTCGCAGCTCCAGCAGGTTCTATAACTATTTTTCCCCTTTCCATAAGTAAAAACATTGTTTTAACTATAGATGAATCATCGATTACAGTTACATCATCTATATATTTTCTAGCTATTTCATATGTCAGTTTGCCAGGAGATTTTACTGAAATACCATCGGCAATTGTATATCCAGATTTTATATTCTGTAAAGAGCGTTTTTCAAGAGACTGTTTCATAGCTGGAAAAGCCTTAGATTCGACACCAATAATCTTTACGCTGGGTTTTTTTGACTTGATTGCAATTGCAACACCTGCTGCAAGCCCTCCACCTCCTATTGGTATATAGATCTCGTCAAGGTCTGGCAAGTCTTCCAACAGTTCTAACCCAATTGTTCCTTGTCCTGATATTACCTGAGGATCATCAAAAGCAGGAATAATTGCGCGACCCTCTTCCTTTGCCATTTCCTGAGCTCCGATCCAACATTCATCATAATCAGATCCACGTAGAACCACTTTTGCTCCATATGATTTCGTAGCCGCTACTTTAGCGGGTGAAGCATTCTGCGGCATTACGATAGTGCACGGGATGTTTTTATTTGATGCTGCATATGCAACTCCTTGTGCGTGGTTGCCTGCAGATGCAGCAATAACACCATGTTTTCTCTGTTCCATCGATAACATGTTTATTTTAACAAATGCTCCTCGAACCTTGAACGAACCTGTTCTTTGAAAAGATTCAAGTTTTAGGAAAATATTGGCTCCTATAATTTTAGAAAAGGTATTAGATCTATGTAATGGCGTTTTTCTAATAGATCCGTTTAATATTTCTCTAGCACTAACTATATCTTGGAAAGTTGGAAATTTGTGCTCTTTATCTGTGTTCCACATGCTCTTGCCATTCATCAGAATCAAACAATGCATTCCAGTTCATGCCTTAATTATAATTTTGTGTTAAATTCTGAAGCTTTTTCGATGCAAGTACAACTGCTAATAAGGGCTAAGGTATTGTTGAGCTACTCACAGAACTATTTACTATTAATTCATAACAATTTAATATGAACATAGATATATCCCCTGTAATTCATGTTGCTACATTTTGTAATTTTTTAGCAACTTCATCGAGCTTGCCAATAATCTGTTTGGTCAACTCTTTTGTTATTATACCTGTATTGATATAAGAATCCCTTTCCTTAGTTTTCTGATTTACAATTTCAATGTCAAAATATGTGACTATGCCTTCTTCTCCCTGCATCAGTCTATTGTAATCTATTGATACTAAGGTTGTTTGATATGTTTCAATTACTAAATCATTTAATTCTGTAAACAACTGAATCTTTTCATTGTGCATTTCTTCATATTCTGGAAATTCCTTTTCTATTGCCAGTGCTTTCACTTCTAGATCATCTAATAGTTCCTTATCCTCAAATAATTTCGTAAATAACTCTTCAGATCCCATTTCGGCGCAGCCAACTTTTTCTAATTCTTGTTGGACTATATCATTACCTCTGCTACCTATCAACGCGAAAGTTTTTGTTGCTTTGTCTGCAATCTCTCTTAACTCCTTTTGAATTTCAATAACACGTTTGTTCACTCTGTAATATGGTAAAGCATGAAATTGAATTCCAAAATAGCCGTGTAAATGATATTTTCCCACCTCTTGTGTAAACTGACAATACACACGATGTAAGTCACCAGTGTTTGACCTTGAGACACCTGTTGTGGACCATCCTTGAAGAGAGTTAATCAATCGTTGATAAAACGCTATAACTTTCTGTGGTTCAAATGTATCAGATTGGCTAACAGTGCCATCTCCTAACATTACGCTAAGTTTGTTCATCATGAGTTGTGGTTTTATCGCTTCAAAGTATCTATCCTTGACTTTGTCAAAAGTAGAATTTAGATTATTAGTAAAATAGTCATCTCCTTTAAGCGGTAATCGCATTATATTCTTCTCTACTATTATGCCTTAGATAAATATTGGGTGCACATATTTAAGAATAAGCAAATATTGATGGTTTGGAGAAGTTTTGACGGATACTAAACGAGCAAAAGTACTATTATAACTGACTGCACAACAGAGGAAAAAACAATATTCAAAGGTGTTAGAATTGGTTTTCAACAAAGACTATCCTCAACCACAAAAATAAAAAAGAATGAACAGAATCATGGATTCAGAACGTATAATCGACATGAACTACAGTATATTAGAAATGAAACAAGAAGCCATAAAAAGTAAAAATTTCCATAAACGAAAAGATAATTATAACAAAAGAGTGAAACAGTCAAATCCAAATATCTAATATAATAATAAAATACTAATATCTAATTATTCCAATCCAATTTTCAAAGGAATTCGTAAGTATGCATGATCCACAACTCAATTTTCGGCTATTCAACTTTATCTTTAATTTTTATTTTAAATTGATACAGCAATAGGTTGCTTGACAACCCCAGTCCTGATGAAAAGAATCTTCATGAAAACAAGAAAAACAGATTGGACAATGAAAAAAATGATGAATTAATACTAAATATGATTATTGTTAATGATGATCAATTTAAAACTCCTCTGATGGTGGCTGGCTGTTGATACAGAAACACTTGTGGTTCAAACACAAGCTAACTGTGGAAAGCATTAAAAAGATATTATCAGTATGAGTCGAGCTTAACCTGGCCAAAACTTCCACTTGTAATCATTTATGCAGGTTTGCTCAACGAACATGACCATGACCTTACCTGTTGAAATGTCTTACATAGTACAGAGCTGTGAAGGCTATGTGCTAGAGTATGTGGGCGATGCGATTATTGCTTTCTTTCCATCTGGATATCCAGAACTAAGGGTTAAAATTGGCCTGGATGAAGGTGAAAATGTAATTGTACCATATGGACATGGCAAAACCTGGCCAATTGACATTCTCGGCTATTGTAGAGTATATCTGCAAAAATAACTTTGCTAACTGATCCAAATAGGATTACAATCGGAGAAGAGCTTTACACCCTCAATTAAAAACGAAGTTCAAAGAAGTCGAATTCAGCATTGAACATTGGAAGTATACTAACAGACAGACAGGCCAGGTCTACAAACTTTATACCATACAAGATTAATTGTTGTGACATTAACATCCTTGGTATCGGTAGTTGCTGGATTTGTATATGGTTAGGTACTACCAAAATTACTTGTTATTATACTCCTAAAATATCGTATAACATTATTACGTCATTTTTAGTAATTATTGACTTTATGGTGGAGGGGGAAATGCTATAGTTCACTAACGTTTTGTAAAAGAATTTTATGCACAGTCTTACAGCAATTATTTTTCTGTGCTATTAAACGTTATCGACGTATTGTTGAGCCTTAAACTTAATATATGCATAGGGGGATTATTGACTAATTTAAGTTCTTTTAACAGAAAAGACTAAAATACAGATTAACTATAGCATGTTACGAAAATGCCAACAGCATATATTTTAGTTAACTGCACTCTGGGATCAGAAGAGAATATTATAAGTGAAATTGCAAAATTACCTGATGTAAAGGAGGTAAGAGGAACATATGGTGTGCATGATGTATTTGTCAAAGTAAAGTCAGATAACACAGAGGCAATGAATCATACTATTACAAACAAAATAAGAAAAATAGCAGGAATAACTTCAACAGTTACTTTAGTTGTTATCGAAGAGCAAGGCGGAAAAGGAGAGGGTCTTTGAGCTTATTTTTCTGCTAATCCTTTCTTTTTATCTTCTAGCTTTATCCTCCTTATCTCGTTTATGATTAGCATAGTGCTTATGAAAATTATAGACCATCCACATATTCCAACTACGACATATATTTCATATATACGGATCAGAAACTCGCTAGCCGCAATACCTGCTCCTATCCACCAAATGATAATCAAGCTCTGAAGATTAATTCGAAGCATACTTGTTTAACCTCTCATATCCTCATCAAAACCTTTTAGATATCTTAGGATCTTACTACATTTGGAGCATTTATTATATTCTATAAAAGTGAAATCATTATAACTTCTAAAAGAGAATGATTCTGTATGTCTGCAAAACACTCGACGCAATACTTGAATATTCATCTTAATTAGTGTAATAATAGTTACAAGAAGGGATTCTTTACTATTTCTCTGTATAGTTGGAAAGCAATGTGCCGTCGGTGAGATTTGAGCTCACGACAGCTCGGTCTTCAGCTTCACTCCTGAATATTCCAGGTCGAGTGCTCTCCCAGGCTGAGCTACGACGGCACGTGTTTAACCTAGTTGAGTAAATCCTATATAACCTTGTCTTGTGAAATCAATTCGATTGTTTTTTTACAAGAAGTTCCGGACGATGTGGTATGCATAAGTTTAAAGGAATTATCTTACCTAAGGTATATAAACATAAAAATATTTTTTATCATAATTGATTACATCATGATCAAAACAGCTGCTACAGAACCTGACTCTATCGTCGAGACTTCGGAAGAAAGAAGAAAACGTTTTCTTTTGGAATTCGAAAAGCCCTTTAAATGCGAAAAATGTAATGAACGATTCAAGAAAAAAAAATACTTAAGGGAGCATAAGTCTGAAGTCCATTCCTACTGAAGTCATTTTGTAAGGATGCCTCCTCATACAGAGAAGGAGTAAAGCAAACAATTTTTTCTATACTTTTTTTAAAAAAACAAATGTATGAAGCATTACCAACACAGAATCAGTTAGTGATCTTATGTGTAGTTGAATACAAAAAAGAAATAATAGCCCAATAGCTCGTGCTATAAAAAATGTTAGCATTGTCGATTTGTTATTATAGTTTTTTTTGGAAAAAACAATAACCTAACAATTAACTATATGAGATTCCCCCTTCCTATCCAGAATTTTTTTCATTATGGTCATCACCATTCTCATTATTATCCTGTGATGATCGTCGCATTACACCACCATTATTAGTTCTTCTTGCAGAAATTATTAAGGTCTTTTAAAATATTGTTATAGAAGTAACTATGCTATGCTCTACTACTGGTAGCTGGCAGGTAGGCACAAAAATAGCTGAAGCCCAAATGGACATGTACTAATTTTGGACTTTATTCCTCAAGGAAACATAGCATTAAAATATATTCTAAAAATATTCATAATGGTATTCTCTACTACTATTACTAGCCTCACTCCTATACCTGCAAGCAAGCAAGAGACTCTAGATTATCCCAATCTGCAAAAAGAAGCCTTAAGAACAGCGATAAAGAAACGCCTTCGATTTCAACAATAAAACATATATCCATTATATTGGAAAATATGTGAACTAATGAATAAGCCAAATCATGATTTGGCTGTGGGGGATGGAATGGAATGGATTATTGAAATTTACTTATACTGATACATTAACGTTAGTAACAGCATATTAATAGTTAGTTTTATTTTCCCTTCTATCTGAGGCTATTGTAGAAAATTCTTAGTAGAATTCTAAAAAGGTAAGAGTGGATGTGGTAATCTGGATCCCGTTTTCTTAAAGCTAACAACAACGAGTTTTTAGTTCACAATAAACCAACCTAATTACATCAGATAGTTATTTTTAAATCTTCAATCATTCCCATTGTAGTTGATGAAAATTTATACTAAAGCAGGAGATAAAGGGGAAACCGGCCTCATTGGTGGTAAACGAGTCTCAAAAAATAATCCAAGAATAATTGCTTATGGCTTGATAGATGAGTTAAATTCAAATGTTGGGTTAGTTATCTCATTACTAAACCTAAAGGATAGAAATTCGTTTTCAGATCTGATCAGTATTCTTATAGAGATTCAAAACAACCTATTTACTATAGGCTCTGATTTGGCTGATCCTGGATATGCTATTAAAAGTCAATACAAAACTCCACGTGCCGAGACAAAGATGGTATTATATCTAGAATCAACAATTGATGAATTTGAAGCTGAACTTGTACCAATCACATTCTTCATATTGCCGGGAGGAAGCGTTGAATCCTCATTCCTTCATATAAGTAGAAGTATTACCCGAAGAGCTGAAACCGCTGTCGCAACACTCTCAAAAAGCCAGAGAATAAATTCAGTGATATTAATCTATCTGAATCGACTATCAGACCTCCTTTTTGTCGCGGCAAGGCTGGTAAATAAACGTCTTGGGATTGAGGAGATAGCATGGAAATCTTCCTAAAATATGAAATAACTTTAAATGTAATTAGTAGTTTGTATTAATTAAATGGGTCATGTAAGCAATGTTGTGTTACTCATCGTTATTACGGTATTTATGGCAATCCTAACAAGTATTTTTGCATATTTTTTTGACCATCTAGTCCAAGTCTTTTAAGATCCGTTGCAAGCCTTCTAGGGAGTTTCGGATTAAAGTCAACCTAAGGCATCACTTTCGCTATTAGTACTGTGACTACCGAAAGTCAAATGGTCGTGATTCTCTTTCATTTCCTTGCCACCAATTCGATTTTATTTTATTAAAAGAACTTTCAAAAGGGTATATGGATAAATAAAACAGCCGATTTGAGTTTGCTAGAAGGCGACAGTCAGAAATGGTGAAAAAACAAATAAAACCAATTCAATTTTTTCAGTCTGTTTTGCAGCTTAAATGTGTAAAAAGAGCTGGATGGATTTCAAAGGTAAGAGTCCAGAATCCTGAATCTGTAGCGGACCACACATATTCTATGTGTGCAATAAGCATGGTTTTATCCGATTTACTAGGGTTAGACACGCAAAGGGTTTTGAAAATGGTGATTCTTCATGATTTAGCTGAATCTATAATAGGGGATTACATGCCTGGTGAAATTACTAAAAAACGGAAACTATCACAAGAAAGAAATGCAATGAATTCTATTTTGTGTTGCTTACCTTACGGTATTCGTTTAAATTATAAGAAAATATGGCAAGAATACACCCTGAATAAAACAAATGTCGCTCGCTTTGTACATAGAGTAGATAAATTAGAGATGGCACTACAGGCTAGACAGTATGCAAAGGAAGGTTATTCTCACAAATTACTTGCTCAGTTTTTCAATCCTGCTGGAGAATCCCTATTATTTAATAAACCTAACTCTATGAAAGAACTCCTAAATGTTTTAAAACTCATTCCAACAAGATAGTAGTGGTATGCAGTATTTTACTGCTCTCAAAATAGGTGAAAAACGTGTAAAAGCTGCTCAGGAACTTTTGACTAGATATGCAGGCCACGCTATGCCTGCTCTAGCATTAAAAGACAATAAGGAGAACAAATGGGAACCGGTCGGAGAAGAGAATTTATTCGCTCTAGTTAAGGATTCTAATGGATACTTAATAGCTTTTTGCGATAAAAACGGTATAGCAAAATCAATTGCTCAATGGTTCACTGAGGAAACCAAAAACGAGATCATCGCTAAAATTATGACAGAACAAAAAATGAACGAATACTTTGGTAATTTGTCGCTACCCGTATAATTAATGCTTAAGTAGTACCAAAAAGCAATAAATTGTTCTTAGAGATAATTGAGAGAAAAATATGAACAAGAAATTGAAGTAAAGGGCCATCTTATTGATTCTATGATACTAACAAGAATCTTTGATAAGATCATGGATCTAAAAGGTGATTTTCAAGTTCTCGAATTTAATGTCGGAAAGAGAAAGAAAGAGTCCAGTTATGCTCGTCTTTTAATTCGAGGCAAAAATCAGCAAGAGCTGGATGAGTTATTAGAATCAGTCTATAGAGAAGGTGCACAGCCGATATTTATTCGACAAGTCATTGTTGAACCAGCTGCAAAAGATATGGTAATGCCTGACAACTTTTACAGCACAACAAACAACTCTACAAAGGTCTATTATGATGGTTCATGGATTGATGTAGAAAATATGATGATGGACAAATGTATAGTTTTAGATAGCAAGAAAAGAAAAGCAGAGTGTAAAATGATACGTGACGTGAAAAAAGGAGACATGATAATTGTAGGAGAACAAGGGGTGAGGATAATTCCACAAGAACGTCCACGAGAAGGTGTTGACATCTTTCAATTTATGAGCAGCAATAGTTCCAGTGAGCGACCAACACAACAGATTGCTCGAAAGGTTGCAACTGACATTTATAATACTAGGGAGGCAGACGGGAAAATAATTGTAGTTTCGGGACCAGTCCTTGTTCACTCAGGCGCATCGGAATCTCTTGCAAAATTGATTCGAATGGGATATGTACAAGGCCTATTGGCTGGCAATGCCATTGCAGTTCATGATATAGAGAACGCATTGATGGGAACATCGTTAGGAATGCATGTCAATGATGGTACGCTCGCAGTAAGAGGTCATAGAAATCACATGTTGGCAATTAATGAAGTTTTTAAGGCTGGATCTTTAAAAGCAATGGTTGGAAAAAGAGTTCTTAAAACTGGCGTAATGTATGAATGCATAGTTAACGATGTTCCATTCGTATTGGCGGGCTCAGTTAGAGATGATGGCCCAATTCCAGATGTTGTCACAGACATTGTTGAAGCACAACGAAAATATAAACAATTACTAAAAGGCGCAGAAATGGTCTTGATGCTATCTACAATGTTGCATTCAATTGCTGTCGGAAATATGCTGCCTGCAACAGTCAAGGTCGTTGCTGTCGACATAAGTCAGACAGTTGTTACAAAGCTTCTCGATAGAGGAACTACCCAAGCTATTGGAATTGTAACAGATGTAGGTGCTTTCTTGCCTATGGTGATACAGCACTTAGAGCGAATGATAATAGCATCAAAAAAAAAAGAGATTAATTTGTTTCAATTAATTTTTTCTTTATTAAATCAAGCGCAATCTGTGGGTCTACCCTTCCCTTTGTTAATTGCATAATCTTTCCAAGCAAAAAATTGGCTGCGTTTGGGTTTTGTCTTGCATCCTTTACAGCAGATTCTTCAGACTTAAATATCGATTCTATTGCTTCTGAGATAACTTTGCTATCATCTATCGTGGAAGCATTGGCCTCTTCTACCAGCTGTGCTGGCATTTCTCCATTTTTTATTATCTGGTTGAGGATCTTTTTTGCAGTGTTTCTATTTATAGTATTCTGATCAACCAGTTTTGCTAGTTCCGCAATATGTTTTGGTTCTACTTTCAAGTCAGAAAACAAAGACCTTTCTTCTTTTGAATATTTATGATGATTCACGTCCATGACTCTCATGAGCTCAGAAACGATCCAATTTGCTATTTCCTTTGGTGATGAATAAATTTTGACTGCAGATTCAAAGAAGTCAGCAAGTTCTTTGTTGTCAATTAGAACTTGGGACACATGCTCAGAAAGTCTATAATCCTTAATAAAACGGCTCTTTCTATCATCAGGAAGCTCTGGTATTTTTGTCTTGAGCGAAGACAGAAATTCATTACCCAATATTACTGTAGGGATATCCGGTTCAGGAAAGTATCGATAATCCTGTTCTTCCTCTTTTGCCCTGGCCTGTTTGGTCACTTTCCTTGAATCATCCCAGTGTCTTGTTTCTGCTTTAATTTCTATTTCATGTATTGACATTGTTTTTTGCCTTGTAATCTCGTAATTGAGAGCTTTTTCGGTTTCCCTAAATGATCCAATATTTTTGATCTCAACTCTTTTTCCTCCCTCAATTGAAATGTTGGCATCGCATCTAACTGAGCCCTCCAGCCTAGTATTGCACACTCCTAGATGCTCGATGGCGGAAGTAATTTTATTGAGGAATATTCGAACATCTTTTGGATCAGTAAAATCTGGCTCAGTGATAATTTCTACTAGAGGAACTCCTGCTCTGTTATAATCTATTAGCGTATAAAAGCTCCTATCAATATTACTTTCTCCATAAACTAATCTTCCTGGGTCTTCTTCAAGCTGCACTCTTCGAATCCTAGCACATTTTCCGTCTCCATATTCTAGTTTTCCATCCACACCAATGCTTGTAATTCCGTATGCATTATACTGGGTTATCTGAAAGTTTTTCGGAAGATCAAGATAAAAGTAATTCTTTCGATAAAATAGGATCTTACTTGGAATTTTACAACCTAAAGCAAACGATATCATGCTAGAAAATTCTAATGCTTTTTGATTCAAAAGCGGGAGAGTTCCTGGAAGTCCATAACAAATCGGACACACATTTGAGTTAGGCTCCCTATCGCGATAATCACAATGGCATGAACAAAATAATTTACTCTGAAGACCTGTTAATTGACAATGAATTTCAAGACCTATTTTTATTGCCATCACCATATTATAGTTCAGGACTCCTCTGGACATTAGCTGTACTTTCAAACAATGACGCTGCATCAAACAATGTTTGTTCCTGTGACTCGTTAGCCATTATTTGCAAGCCTATTGGAAGGCCTTTGCTAAATCCAGCCGGTATTGATATCGCAGGTATACCAGTAAGATTGGCGAGTACTGTATCGACATCAATGTTATACATCTTTAATGGATCATCTATTTTTTCGCCAAATTTAAATGGTAAAACAGGCATTGTAGGGGTTATCAACACATCATATTTTTTGTATAATGAGGTTATTTCTTGTTTTAATAATGATCTAATTTTTTGGGCCTTCATGTAATATTTACCATAATATCCTGATGAAAGGACATATGATCCAATAATGATTCTCCTTTTAACCTCTTCACCAAAGTTGCTACGAACCTTAGCAAAATATGTATTCATTTCATAAGTGTCTGGACTTGAATCGAATCCATAACGGATATTATCATATCTAGCGAGATTACTGCTGGCTTCAGCCGTTGCTATTGTGTAGTATGATGCAAGAGCATATTCAATCGACTTCATCGATATTTCTTCGCATTTACAGTCTGATTTTGCAAATAAATCCATAGCGTTATAGATGCATTTTGAAATTTCATCGTCAGCTCCTTCAACTAATTCCTTTACCAATCCAACACGAATATTTTTTTTGGGTTGGACCCTATAATTTGGTACTCCAAATATAGTAGTCTGATCGTTATCATCCATCCCTGCAATGGAATTCATAACCAACACAACATCAGAAACTGTCTTACCCATTGGTCCTATCTGCTCTAGACTATTAGCATAGGAAATAAGTCCAAAGCGACTAACACAACCATACGTTGGTTTTAGACCTACTACCGAGCAAAAACTAGCAGGACATCTAACTGAACCGCCAGTATCAGAGCCTAATGATACAGCACATTCTGATGCTGCAACACTTGCAGCACTCCCTCCAGACGAACCTCCCGGAACACAATCAATATTCCAAGGATTACGAGTTGAACCATGCCTGCTATATTCTGTAGTAGAACCCATTGCAAATTCATCAAGATTTAATTTTCCAATTATAATTGCATCACTATCTTTCAATTTTTTTACTACTGTTGCATCATATGGTGGGACATATTCTTCAAGCATTTTTGAAGCACAAGTGGTTTTCAATCCTCTTGTGCATATGTTATCCTTGATGCCTATTGCAACACCAGCAAGCGGTCCTATGTTTTTTTCTTCGTCACGGATCTTTTTATCTATTGAACGCGCTGTATTCAATGCGCAATTCTTATTCACAGTGGTAAACGCATTAATTTTGACATCAATTTTTTCTATTCTTTCAAGAATCTGAAAAATATATTCTTCAGCAGAAAAATCCAGATTTTTAATGCCTGTGGTAACCTCTCCTGCACTAAGACAATATAGTTTTGTCAAATTAAACCATCCTTGGACCCTTTACAAATCCATCCTTTCTCTTATTAGCAAGTCCTAACACATCCGCTCCGAAGGATACAGCATTATCTTTTCGTAATTCAGAAAATTCTTTCTTTGAATGAAGTGGTTCAATTTCAGCCAAGGATATACTGTCTAATTTATCCAGATACCCGATTATTTCTTTAATCTGAGATGCATATCTTGTAATCTCTCCATCTGCTAATTCTAACCTCGAAAGCCAGCCGAGATGTTTTATTTCGTCATTAGAAACCATAACAGACTCTTCTCCTAATCCTCATCTTTCTTATGGTGTCAGCCTATCTATATCTCTTGGATATAGAGTTACGTCACGTATATTATTGATTGTTGTAATGGCCATAAGCAGACGTTCTAGACCCATTCCAAATCCTGCATGAGGAGGAATTCCATAATCAAATACTTTAATATGAAAATCAAATGACTGTATGTCCAATCCTTGTTTTTTCATTCTTTCTAATAACTCATCCTTTCTGTTTATTCTTGTACTGCCTGACGAAATCTCAAGAGACCCATACATCAGATCAAACGATTCACAGACTCTATCAGATCCTGTAGACTTTGGTTTTACATAAAATGGTTTTATAGAGGTAGGCCAATCAGTTATAAAGTAAAATCCATTCATTCTATCATCTGGCAATTTTTTCAATGATTGGGGCGAAAGATCATCTCCCCATGCAATCCGCTCTCCTAGATCCTGTAACTGATCTACCAGATTAGAATAGGTATATTTCGGAAATGGCAATTTGATACTAGGCAATTCAAGACTAAGACAATTGAGATCATTTTTATTCTCCTTTTTAACCGACTCAATAATATATGATAACATATCTTCAAGCAGTATAATTATATCATTGTAGTCTACAAAGGCCTTCTCAACGTCAATAGATATAGCCTCTGAAAGATGTCTATTAGTACGTGATGGTTCTGCTCTAAATATTGGGCCTATTTCAAAGACATTTTCAAAAGCCATAGTCAACTGTTCTTTATACAATTGAGGACTCTGTGCTAGAAATGCTTCTCTATCGTAGTAAAATATCGGAAATAATGCTGCGCCTCCTTCAGTAGCAGTAGCAATCATTTTGGGGGTATTTACTTCAATGAATCTTTTTCTTACAAAAAATTCCCTGATTGCATTTAAAGTAGTATGACGAATGTGGAAAATACTTCTAAGAACATTTCTACGAAGGTCTATCGCCCTGAAATTCAACCTAGTATCAATACCAACAGACGATATTTTACTTTGGACCACAAATGGAGCTGCCTTCCTGGCTATAGAAAATATCCTCAATTCTAATGGGATGACTTCTGCACCATTAGGCGCTTTTCTTTGAGATCTAACCTTTCCCCGAATCGCTAACGTTGTGTGTTCTTTTATTTGTCGTATTTGTTCAAATAATTGTTCTGTACATTCACTTTTCTTTGCAATAACTTGTATGTCATCATACATGTCTCGTATCATGATAAAACGAATATTACCATGGTCACGAATAGTGGAAATCCAGCCCATAATTACTACTTCCATACCATTAAGTGATGAGTTGACTTCATAGGAATAATGTGTCCTTCTCCATTGTCCCAGCCCTTCTTCCCGTAGTATATCTCTCAATTTTATAGACCCGAATCGTTCTTGAGTTTATATCGAACAGGTTAATTTAACCTTTCAATATAGAATGCGGGAACAGCAATTTTTATTATTTTGTTCAGATCATTGTCCTTTTTTTTGTCATTATTACTCTCTTCAATATTTGTGTCAGTCAAATCTATTTTTGAAAACAAATTTCTCATTTTAATTTCTTAATTCTAACTTTTTTGTAAACAATCTATTTTCATTTATCAAGTTTTCATTCAGCCCTATAATTCCCATTAAAATCATTTATATCTAAATTTTTTGGTTTGTTCCTTCATTGAATCTTTTAATACTGATTAATGGTAAATGTAGCCTATAAGGTCTAGAGTTTGATTATCTACTGATTGGATGAACACAATTCCTACTCACCTTTTTGCCAATATCTGTTGTAAACTTGTCCTAGACTGCTCCTATGATACATTCCAAATCGACTGCAGTTACTGCAAAGTGACTGCAGTATACCCGATAGAAATATCACTACAAAAATAAGAAGAAAATAATTCTCCAGAGTGGAGATCAATAAGAAAAATACAAAGCGTTGTCCTCATATTGAATTCCTCAAGGCATTAAAATCTGAGAACTCGCATTCAAAGAAAGCATGAATTCATAGCACAACCAATTAGATTAAGATCACATTCCACTAATACAATTTATTGACGACGCCAATAAATCGGATCCAAAAGAAGTATAGCAGAATTTATAGAACAGCCTTTGTCGAAGGCTTAAACCATTCTATATCTTTTAGCCTTGATAAAAGCATTAATATTGTATCTAGTTCTGGATAGCAACTATTGGCGAAAAAGGATCTTGCTGCTCTTTTTTCATCTGATCCTGATAAATATTATAAAGTGTCATTATTTGATAGACTGAGTTTCAGGAGACAGAAATGCAGTGCTTGCGGCAAATTCTTTTGGGCTCAAGTTGAAAGGATTTTTTGTCCAGATCATGAGGATTATAGTTTTATAGGTAAACCTCCGACAAATAAACGACTGGATTACGTTAATGCTTGGAAGAAAATAGAAGAGTATTTTCAGTCAAACGGTCACTCTGTAATCAGACGATATCCTGTAGTATGTAGATGGCGTGATGATCTGTATTTTACGATCGCATCAATTGTCGACTTTCAAAGAGTAATGGAAAACAAGGTAGTTTTTGAATTGCCTACAAATCCCCTTCTAGTTCCGCAGATGTGTTTACGCTTCAATGACATTGAAAATGTAGGTTTGAGTGGCAGACACTACACAGGTTTCTGTATGATTGGGCAGATCTGTGATGCGGATGCACCGGGTGGGTATTGGAAAGACAGATGCATCGAGTTAGATTACAGGTTGCTTACAAACGGACTTGGAATAAAACCAGAAGAAATTATTTTTGTAGAAGATGTTTGGATGGGAGCAGGTGCATTTGGTTATTCTCTAGAATATTTCGTGTGCGGGCTCGAACTGGGCAACGCTGTTTTTACAGAATTTGAAGGAAACCAAAACAACTATCATGGAATGACTAACAAGATTATCGATATGGGTGCAGGACTTGAGCGACTTTCATGGATTACAATGGGAACACCGACAAGTTATGATTGCTCTTTTGGTCCAGTAGTGAGAAAATTGGTTGATATCAGTGGAACTATTGGAAGTTCAGATATTCTATCCAAATACTTTGGGGCAGCATCTATTAAACTTGATGATATGTGTAGTGACATCAGAGCACTAAAATCGTTGGTTGCTAAAGAATTAAAAATATCTGATGAGAGTCTTGGAAAAATGATTGCTCCTTACGAAGCAATTTACACTATTGCGGATCATACTCGTACTTTGTTATTTTCGATCTCAGATGGTGCTTTGCCATCAAATATAGGCGGAGGGTATAATCTTAGAGTAATTCTAAGAAGGGCCCTTTCAATTTTGGAAAGATTGGGTTGGGGTGTAAAACTTGAAGATATCGCTGACATGCATATTGACTATTTGAAGCAGATGTATCCTGAACTTGAAGAGCATAGAGAAGACGTCAGGACGATATTGCAGATCGAATCCAGCAGATACGCAGGGTCTAGAGAAAGAATGAATGCAATTGCTAATTCTATCAAAATTAATAAAAAGAAAATATTGGTAGATGATCTTATCAGGATGTATGAATCCGATGGTATTACTCCAGATTTCTTGATAGAAGTCGGAGCTATAGAAAATATCCCGTCTACCTTTTATACTAAACTTGCTGAACTTCATATAACTCAAATTGCAACACAGTCTCAAAAACCAATTTATGGTCTAGATGGCCTTGCACCTACAAGACTATTATATTATGAAGATGAATCAATACGAGAATTTACCAGTAAAGTTCTCAAAGTGGTGGACATGAAATATGTTATATTAGATCAAACTGCGTTTTATCCACGGGGAGGCGGTCAAGAACCTGATTCGGGTGAGCTCGGTGGTACAAAAGTGAGCGAAGTTATAAAACAGGCACATGTTGTAGTTCATAAATTACAGGATGCAAGAGGTTTTATCGAAGGCAAGGCTGTACATGGAATTGTAAATGACCGACGACGGAAATTGATTACCCAACATCATACTGCGACCCATGTACTCAATACATCTGCCAGAATCAACCTTGGATCGTGGGTCTGGCAGAACTCAGCATTTAAAGAAGAAAACTACGGCAGACTTGACGTTACTCACCATTCTGCTTTGAATAGAGAAGAAGTTGAGAGAATTGAAAAAACTGCTAACAGTATAATCAGACAAGATTTGCCGGTTACAATTAAGATATATGATCGTGGCGATGCTGAACAAAAGTACACCTTTAGAATATATCAAGGCGGTGTTGTTCCGACTAACAACGTCAGAATTGTAAATGTTGAAGGATGGGATATTGAAGCCTGTGGTGGGACCCATGTAGGCAAGACTGGGGAAATAGGGATCATTAAAATTACTAAAGCTGAAAGAATCCAAGATGGTGTAGTCAGGTTAGAATTTGTTGCTGGCGAACCAGCGATAAACTATATACAAAATCAGGAAAACCAGATTACTACTATTGCACAGTCTCTAGGTTCAAGCAAGGAAAATATTGTTGAATCATTTCAAAAGAGTATAGATGAGGCAGAAGCACTAAAGAAAAAAATCAAGACAATACTTCGAAAAATTGCTCTTCCAATAGCAAACTCAATATCTGATGAGGCAAAGCAACTGTCGCTAGATGACATCAAATTTTACAGTATTTACGACGACGAACTCGATGATGACTATTATATTGTCATAGGTGAAAAATGTATTGAAATTGATCCATCTCTAATCTATGTTGCATTGATGTCAAAAAGCCATGGAGTACGTGTGGTTGTATTCGTTGGTGAAAAAGCCAGAAAGAAAATCAAGGCTGGTCTTATAGCAAAACATATTTCCACTCAACTGGGGGGTTCGGGAGGAGGTGATGATAGATTTGGCCAGGGTGGTGGCGGTATAAAAGTTGAGACCAAAATAAAAGAAGCCTTGTTTTCAGCAGAAGAATTAGTTATGAAAACTATTAGAGGATAATAGAAGCATGGCAAGCACTACCGACACAACTAACAATAGAATAATCATAGACTGGAATTCAATTGAAGAAAAATGGCGTCAAAGATGGGAAGAAAGAAAGATTTTCCAGACTGATCCAGATCTTAACAAAAAGAAATATTTTATAACCGTGGCCTTCCCTTATCCAAACTCTCCCCAACATATTGGGCATGGAAGAACTTATACTCTTGCCGATGCTCATGCCCGTTACATGAGAATGAAAGGTTATAATGTATTATTTCCAATGGGTTTTCATTACACAGGAACACCTATTCTTGGGATGTCTCGTAGAGTTCAATCTGGAGATGAAGAACTATTGGAGACTTTTCAGAAGATCTATCATGTTCCAGACAATACAATAGCAAGCTTTGTTGAGCCTGTAAAAATTGCGAATTACTTTCATAATGAGATCAAACTTGGAATGAAGGAGATGGGATATTCGATAGATTGGAGACGCGAATTTACTACCATCGACAAGGTATATTCAAAGTTCATTTCATGGCAATTTAGAACCCTCTTGAACAAAGGGTTAATTGTACAAGGCTCACATCCAGTCGGTTGGTGTCCAAATGACCAAAACCCAGTTAGCCAGCATGATACTATTGGCGATGTTGAACCAGACTTTAATGAGTACATGCTGATTAAATATGAGCTAGAAGATGGTTGCATAATTCCAGCAGCAACTCTGAGGCCGGAAACTGTTTATGGCGTCACTAATCTGTGGGTCAACCCAAAAATTGAATATGTAAAAATACAGATTGATGACGAAAGATGGATTGTTAGCAGTGAGGCTGCCAAAAAATTAGAATTTCTAAATCATAAAGTTGTAATAGAGCGTACACTAAAGGGTAAAGAAATAGTTGGAAAATATGCTAAGGATCCAATTAATAAGGTTTCAATTCCATTGTATCCAGCACTATTTGTCGAAGCTGATATTGGAACAGGAATTGTTATGTCTGTTCCGGCGCACGCCCCATATGATTATCAGGCTCTGGAAGATCTAAAGCACGATATTTCTATTAATAATAGCGAATTACGGTTAAAAGTACAACAATTAAAACCTCTGACAATAATTGAATCAGAAAGTTGCTCTGGCCGCATTGATAATGATAATGATACAATGCCTGCAGCGCAAGTAATAAAGAAATTCAATATAAAGAATCAACAGGATCCGCAACTAGAAAAGGCGACTAGTGAGATATACTCTTATGAATTATACAGAGGAAAAATGTCGCAAAATACTGGTAAATATGCAGGTATGCCAGTATCTGATGCAAAAGACAAGATAAAGAAGGAAATTATTGCAACGGGTTCTGGTGACATAATGTTTGAACTGATAAACAAACCTGTTAGATGCAGATGTGGCACCGAGTGTGTGGTTAAACTATTGAATGATCAATGGTTTCTAAATTACGGTGATAAGAAATGGAAAGACTTAGCATATGAATGTATTAACTCAATGAATATAGTGCCAGAAGAAATTAGGCAGGAATTCAACTACGTAATTGATTGGTTAAGAGAGAGGGCATGTGCAAGAAAATCTGGACTTGGGACTAAATTACCATGGGATAACGAGTGGATAATTGAAAGTCTCTCTGACTCCGTTATTTATATGGCATACTATATTATTGCAAAGTATCTTAATGATAATAGTAATGCAATCATTAACACTGATGATCTAAATGACTCTTTTTTTGATTTCGTACTCTTGGGTAAGGGCAATGACATGCAGGTTGCTGCAGAGTGCAAAATTTCGACAGAATCGATTAAGCAGATAAGAAACGAATTCTGTTACTTTTATCCTGTAGATGCTCGACATTCTGGCAGAGACTTAATTCCAAATCATTTGTCATTTTTCATCTTTAACCATGCAACAATTTTTGAGAGAGAAAATTGGCCAAAACAGATTGTCGTCAATGGATCTGTGTTAATGGAAGGAAAAAAAATGTCAAAATCACTTGGAAATATTATCCCATTGCGTACTGCTATCAAAGAGCATAATGCTGACGCAATTCGTTTGGCCATATTGATCTCAGCAGAGCTTTTACAGGATGCTGATTTTTCATTTGATGCAGTTAAGGGAATTCAGTCCAAGCTACATGATATTTATGATATGGCAATAGAGTATTCAATTAAGAAAGAGGAGGATGACAATAATCCAAGAATAGAGCCAAAAAAACCCCTAAAAAAAATAATGGAATTAGAAGACAGGTGGCTTATCAGCAAATTGCAGCATACTATTGCAAATACCACAATATCTATGGACAAATTAAGAGCTAGAGAAGCTTTGCACCTTATACTGTATTCACTTGATCAAGACTTGCAATGGTATAAGAAGAGAGTCAAAACCAAAAGACGACAATCTTCCATCGCCGCTACTTTATCTTTGTTTCTTGATGCTCGCATAAGGATGCTTGCCCCATTTGCGCCATTTATAAGTGAAGAAGTATGGGAAAAAATTGGTGGCAGTACTGATAATTTATTATCATCACAATCGTCTTCATCAACTACAACTTCTATTATTTTCGCTGGCTGGCCAATAGTAGATGAAAATAAAAAAGATCCAGTAGCAGAGGAATCAGAAGAGCTAATTATGAATTTGATAGCTGATCTTCATAAGATTGTCAAAGTTACTAAGATAACTCCTACAAAAATACTCTTTTATACTTCAGCTCGTTGGAAACTGCAAATATATCAAAAGATTCTTGCAACTATGCTAGTGGAAAGCAAAACTAGCTTCGGAGACATTATGAAACAACTAGTCAAGGATGGAGAAATGGCGGCAAAGGCAAAGTCTAATCCAAACTTTATAAGAAAAATAATAGAAGACATTCTATCCTCTCCAACTGAAGCAAGAAATAGGAGAATGAAACTATCAGCAAACTTTGATGAAATATTCCCTATAAATGATGCTAGAATGTTATTGTCTCTGGAAAGTGGAAATCCTCAGGCTCGGATAACTATCTATCGTGAGGGAGCAAGAAGAGAAGAAGGGGATGAAGAAGATGATTTACCAGAAAAACGTGATCTTGGATCAAAAGCAAAATTTGCTAGACCATTCAAACCCGCAATTTATATCGAATGATAGATCTATTGATAAGTATTTTTTCTCCTACTTCTCTTTCTTGTAACAACAACCGAAGAAACCATATATAATGAAAAGCCTCCAATGACCATAATCAGTCCGTAAAGTGAAAGTGCTCCTCTATTTAGATAAGTTCCTACTCCTACAAATATTGCTCCTACAAATAACAATGCCAATCCTGCGCGTGCAGATCCAGGCATTCGAATTTTCTTTGACAATTGCCTCCACTATCACCTAATTACACAAAGTTAGCGCTAATATCAATTATTCTCTTAGATATATACTGAAACATTTTTACTGTTAGTGGCGTGATCTTAGAATCAAAGGTTTTATTTGGCTTGATTGCTAACTCTAACTCCGATAGATCGATAGGGACACTATTTTATTAATACTGTAACAATTTACATCTTATACTTTTCTTTAATAGGATGCCTCCGCAACTCATAATCCTCATCATATTTGTGAGATTCTAAAGCCTCCTCAGTCGGCTCTTCCTATACGTCATTAGCATCCAAAACAAATCTTTAAATTTGCTCCCATAAAAATACTTTGGTTCTTGTATGAACTATGTATATATCGCACAATATACTCGACAAGATGTCACTAAATCATGCCTAATACTTTCACTTATACGG
>Ga0173481_10000006_pt1 | contig 31866 bp, 25 predicted proteins | sample NitcycUS073202C2_FD_136667 | JGI IMG/M metagenome (GOLD analysis project Ga0173481, IMG submission 136667) | Soil microbial communities from Arlington Agricultural Research Station in Wisconsin, USA - Nitrogen cycling UWRJ-S073-202C-2 (version... ... | reverse complement strand
TGCATTCTTTGCTATTCCTACTAGGCTAATTGGTGAGGGCAACAGCTCTGATGGAGTAACGGTATATGTTCTCTTACCGTTGTCTCTTCCACAAAGCTCTTCTATAATTAGCTGCTGTACTATAATCTTTTCTTCATTTCTCTCCTTCTGTGTTCCACATGAAGGACATTCTTTTTGTCTAAAGATCTGTATCTTGTCAAATGAAAGTTCATTCAAGTCTATGTAGAGCAGCTTATTTTCAAGTGTTGGTTGACGGCCCATGATAATCTTGACTGCTTCTGATACTTGAATACCAGCTACTAGATACAATAGCGAAGGATGTACCCCTTCTGTGCTGCAAGTTGGCATATCATCCTCAGACAATGCAGGAAATACACAACGTAAACATGCAGATTTATTGGGCAGTATAGTGCATATCGAACCCATCATTCCTAGTGCTCCTCCGTATATGAAAGGGATATTGAATTTAATACAGGCATCATTTAGAGCATATCTAGCATCGATGCTATCCAGTGCATCAATAACAATATCGAATCCTGCGATAATGTTTTCAGCTGTATATTTGGTCACAGAAAGGGGAGCAGGTTCTATCTCAACTGCTGGATTTAATGCTCTTAGACGTTCTGCTGCCACTTCGACCTTTACCTTACCAATATCTTTCTCCGAATAAAGATGCTGTCTGTGTAAATTTGAGATCTCCACAACATCTCTATCTACTATTTTTAGTTTAGCGATGCCCATTGCGGTTAGTTGCGTCACAATGGGATTCCCAATTCCACCTACACCGACTACGCAGACCTTAGCATTACGAAGTTTTTCCATTCCCGTAAATCCTATTTCTTCAAGCATTATCTGCCTAGAATAACGTTGGAAATCGTCAGCTGTTAGATCCGCTCCACCTGCAACGGCTGGCAATATATATACAGAATCACCTTCTGTAAGCGATGTTGACATCCCTTCATTCTTAAAGCGCATATTTTTACCGTTGATGTAAATGTTGATGAGAGCACGCGGTTTGCCATTGAGATCAAATACTCTCCTCTTAAAATCATCTCCCATCTGTTCAGAAAGTTTTGTAAATGCATCATCTAAGTTTTTGGCTTCCAAGGAGACCTTTTTTTCTCCTGCACCTTTGTTTAATACTGATGGAATTGTGAATTCAACTTTGGCCATTTTTATTTTTATTTATCCTCCATATCTATTATATACACACACCTATACCTATCTAATCATGGCTGAAACTACCTGTGCATCTGGTTTTACAACATTAAGTTTAGGAAGCATGTCTATAATTGCTTCTGTAGCCTTCAGCCCATTACCCGTAATATAACAAACTGTTGTCTCATCATTATCAATTTTGCCGTCTTCGATTAACTTCCGAAGAACAGCTACTGAGACTCCACCAGCAGGTTCCGTAAATATACCTTCCGTCTTGGCAAGTGTTAATATTCCATCGACAATTTCTTCATCCGTAGCCTCTTCTGCAATTCCATTATATTGCTTCAATTTTTTCAATACATATGATCCATCTCCTGGATCACCTATTGCAAGGCTTTTCGCAATTGTTTCAGGTCTTTCAACTGGAATAACATTATCACTTTTTCTCTTGAAAGCATCTACTACTGGGGAGCATCCGTGAGGTTGTGCTGCAGTGATCCTCAGATTTCTTACGCTATCGATAAATCCAAGTTTATGCAATTCTTCAAATCCTTTGCAAATTGCATTTAACATTGCTCCACTTCCAACTGGGATTATCAGATTGTCAGGAACTTGCCAATTCATTTGCTCAGCTACTTCATAAGCAAGTGTCTTTGAACCTTCTACATAATAAGGTCGCATATTGATATTCACAACACCAATACCTTTGGAGTCGCCAATTATTGAGGCAACTCTATTGGCATCATCGTAGGTCCCCTCTACCGCAACAAATTCAGCACCATATGATAACGCCTGAGCAATCTTCACGTGTTCTATATCAGATGGAGCGAAAATATAGCACGGTAGTTTTGCTTTTCCAGCATGAGCTGCTGTTGCAGAAGCAAGATTGCCTGTAGATGCACACCCTACAGCTTTTAATCCCATTTCTCTAGCTTTTGAAACAGCTACTCCCGCAGGCCTGTCCTTAAATGAAAATGTGGGATTTACAGAATCATTCTTAATAAATAGGTTTTTCAGTCCTCCTATTTCTTTACCAAGTCTATCAGCATATTGTAAAGGAGTAAAACCTGCATTCAGATTTACGATATTACTCTTATGAGTAACTGGAAGAAGTTCAAAATACCTCCAATAGGTTTTCTCTTGCCTAGATGTAAAAGTATTCTTATTTATATTAGAAGGAAGGTTATAAATGACGTCAAGAGGACCAAAACACTCCTCACATACATATACAAATTGAGGTTCATATTCAGCACTGCATTCCCTACACTTGAGTGATTGTATATTACCCATTATTGTAACTATCACCTATCCTATGTCCATTATAAATAAGGTTCGCTAAGCACAATTTTAGTATTACTAAACTTTATTGTTAAATTGTGTGATAACTGCTTAACATGTACTCTAAATTATTTCCTGTCAAATAGAAAACTTTATCAGTATCTTGACAAATTATCTCAATTTTTATTTTCTTTTTCCAGTATATTGTGAAAACATGATCTGAAACCTGTGTGACATGAGTTTGCATATGTATCTACTATATATATTACAGCATCACAGTCACAGTCAATTAATATCTCTTTGACAAAGTGTACATTCCCCGAGTCTTCTCCTTTCATCCATAATTTATTACGGGAAGTGCTCCAAAAATGAGCATTTCCGGTTTTAATGGTATGATTGAGCGCTTCCTTATTGACATACGCTAACATGAGAATGTCTCTTGTTTTGCGGTCTTGAACTATTACAGGTAGCAGACCGTTTCGTTTTTCAAAATCAATTTCCTGTATAGACTTATTATTCATATTATGTATAATTCTATGTATTCTGATACATAATTAAATTTGTTTATGTATTGTAGAAGTCTGGGCGTATAAAAATATATGATAACACCAGGAATGAACATAAAATACTCTTAGTCATAAAGAGCGTATTTCAATTTAGAAGCATTATTTATTTACTTACTTTATATAACAACTAACTCACTCCACTTGGTCTCTGATGTTCCTTGTGTTCTAATTTCTTATGCTGTTCCTTGTCCTGTTCTGTTGTGAAAATTATTCCACATACTTCGCATTTGATTCCAGTAGATGAAGAAGAAGTTTTCTTATCTTTTGTTGTCATCAAGTATTGATAAGTTTCATCAGATAAGTAGGTTTTCAAAAAACTACTATACGGTTTCGCCCTATCAATACCATACAAGTTATAAATTTTTGTCAAAATATCCCCTCACATAGTTATAACTATATTTACAACAAGATGATTATTTTTCTTTAAATAACATGGTGACAACTGCCAAGAACGAATCCTCTGATATTCTACATATAGGATTTGATGACACTGATTCACAGAGACGCAGATGCACTACACACCTCGCATTTAGGATTGCAAACTATTTGTTAAAGCTAGAGGTGCGGTTTATTGATTATCCATTGCTAATTAGACTAAATCCAAACGTGCCTTGGAAGACACGCGGAAATGGTGCAATTTGTCTAAGAATAAAGACAAAGACCCATGAAAGGATAGTTGAGTATGTAAAACGAGCTATTGAGGACGAGTCTGAAATAGGCTCAGGTGCGAATCCCGGCGTTGCTTTCCTCATAGGAGAACAAGTGCCAAATGCTCTGAAAGACCTCAGCAGAATTGCATTGTTCGATATTGTAAGCACATACCAAGCAGAAAAGATCGCAAGACAACAATGCATACAGTATTTCACTTTCGGCAATGGTCAAGGTTTAATTGGTTCATTGGCAGCAATTGGATCTTTATTACTTGGTGACCATACCTTTGAGGTAATAGCCTACAGGAAATTAGAGAATTGCGGAACCAATAGAGTCGTGGATGTATCAAGAGTAATAGAGTATAGCAAGTACACATTCCCAAATACCTTTAACAACTACGATGAAAAGAATAGACGCGTCCTGATCACTCCCCACGGGCCTGACCCTGTCTTTTGTGGCATAAGGGGAGAAAGTCCCGATGTCGTAGTTTGGTCACTAGGAAGATTGCAAATAGAAGAAGATCTAGATGGTTACATGATTTTTCGTTCTAACCAAGGGACAAATATGCATTTGCATAATCCATTGAAATTAGAAGAAGTAAAAGCATTTAGTGCAGGCTATATTCTGGGTAAAGTCAGTAAAAAACCACACGTGATCCCTGGGGGTCACGTTCTATTTGAGGTCGAGGATCGAAATGGCATTACTTGCCCGGCGGCGGTATACGAGCCGACAGGGCTGACAGATCTTGCTTCAAAGCTAGAATTAGGTGACATTATGGAAATTGGCTGTAGCGTAAGAAGCTCGACCTCAAACTTTCCAAAAATCCTAAATATAGAGTATATCTTGCTACTAAGACTTAGTGAAAGATACAGCTTTTTTAATCCGTTATGCAAATGTTGTGGAAAACGAATGAAATCAGAAGGAAGAAACAAAGGATTTCAATGCGAGAAGTGTGGTTTTAAAGATAGAGTTATTAAGAAAAATTGTTCGATTCAAAACAGAAATATTTCGAGGGGACTATATGTCCCAACTCCAAAAGCACATAGACATCTAACCAAACCGATCCAAAGATATGGTATGGAAAAGGCGTTATTACAGACAAGTGTGCAACCAGAACTTTTTTCAAAATGGTTTTATTCTTCATGTAATACAAAGCTGTGTGTATAATAACCGAGCAGGGCATAGAAAAAATCTTTTGGAACGGCACCAAGGAATCAGCGCTTATCGCATAAACTACTAGTGACCCTGCAATACATGTCTTTATGATGGTGATAGCGGGGGGTTGATTTGAACCTACGGCCATAACCTTTGCTTAGTCATGGAAACCGCTCTGCGGGTTATGAGCCCGCCGGGATTACCTCGCCTCAATATAGAGATCTGGCTTCCCCACCCCGCTGTCAGCATGTTTGTACAAGGGAAATATATCTCTTTTACAGCTGCTGGGAACCTATTAACATCGCCGAGCCTGTGCCAAAAATTGAGAGTAGTTGTGGCCTATGCAGTACAACATTTCATTATTGGTAATTCACAATATAATTCACGATATATTATTAACTGTAAATGAAAACAGAGTGTGCAAGTGAGGCTTGAAATATACTTTCAATGACAACAGACATAACGAACCTTTTAGATGAATTGCCGAAGATTAGCAAAATCTGGCTCTTTTATTGAAAAGTTTGCTCTTTCCTCGAGTATTCTATGTTTTGGCATGAATGCAATTCCAATTTCTGCCTTCTCTATCATGCACAAGTCAGATTTGGTATCTCCAATTGCCACGGTACATCCTGAACCAATTTGAAATCTTTGTGCATTCTTCTCTAGAAAATATCTTTTACAAACCGAAATGTTGCAATAACATCCAATTTTCTGCCAACCCAATGGCATATTGATATTACCTGTCAATTTTCTATTCCCATCTAACTCTAGCATATTAGCTTCACAAAAGTCAAAGTTTAATTTCTCTGCTATGTAATTGGCTGCTATATCATAACTGTCGCTTATTATTCCGAGTACATGTCCTTGCTCTTTCAGTTCTCGGACAACTTTCTCGCAATTTTTCATTAGGCTTATGCTTTCGATTGCTTTAGTTATGTCATCAGCAGAGATCCCTGTGAACAAGTGTGCTATATTTCTACTCTGCTCATACCCGTACAAGGTACGGTTTCTTTGAATCTCTCTGACTTTGTCTGACAAATTGAATCTGTCTGCCACAGCAAAGACCACTCTTCCATCAATAAGTGTGCCATCCATGTCAAAGGCTATAAGCAAACGATTATTGTTGTTTTTACTGTTCATTATAGATATCACCGAAAAGCATGGCATGTATTTTAGTAATGGCGTAAGTTCTCATTCCAAACAACATATCTAGAGTGGGAGCTAATGATTTGCAAGCATAAAGTAAAATAATGAGGCTTTTCTACACCACCTAGCTGCTATTCTCCTATTAATCTTGATAATCCTACATTGTCTTTATTACCTAAAATAAACTATCCTTTTTATATCCTTTTTTGCTGTAACGATTCATCTCAGTGACAAAGCTTTCGAGTATGTCTCTATACAGGTTATATCCCGCTACTGGTACTCGATATGCAGAAAAAATAGCAAACTTTTGCTTTTAATATTGATATGGTAATGATATCGATCTATAGCAATCTGAAGTTATCAAAAGTCTTTATGATGCCATTAACAAAAGTACATTCTACATAAGCTTTTTTTAGAGGCTGACAGGGTGATCAAATTGCGATTCCGCATATTGCTACGCTAAAGTGGGTAATATTGTTTACCTAGAGAAGATATTTACTGTTAGACAGTGCTAAGAAGTTGAACAAAGTGCGGGAGGTGGGATTTGAACCCACGAACCCCTGAGGGATGAGGTATCCCAGTCACATTCCTATAAAGACATCTGAGCATCGTGCTAGACACTTGCGTCTTGTCTCACGCCGTTGACCGGGCTAGGCGACCCCCGCGGTAATCTGCCATGATATTATTCTAATATATATATTATAAACGAGAAAATGACCAGTTATGGTCGATAAGCGATGCATAGTTTGTTTACCTTTATATCTCGATTTGCATTGAATTACACGAGCACAAAATTTCTAATAGTTGACCTGAGACAATTTAGTTAACTACTTGTGCTACTATAATCTATCAATGTGTTTTCATCTGCTTCGAAACCTTCACCTACTAGTGATACAAACACATCATCTAGCGTTATTGGTGAAACCGTGAATGAAAGATTTCTTTTCATAGCAAAATCTGATAGTTCCTTAACGCTTGACTCAAAGGTAAAAACTCGTAGGCTATCAGTTCCAGTGTCTACCACCGAACCGTATGATTTGAGCATATCACGATTAATGCCATCCTTTGCAATATCTACTCTGATGTTTTGTGGTATAACTTTGCGTAGATCGCGAATAGTACCTTCTGCTATTATACGACCATTATCTATTATAACTATATTATCAGAGAGCATCTCAGCTTCGTCCATGTAATGCGTTGTCAATAATATTGATCCGCTATTCTTTTTCCATTTTTTAATAGCAGACCACACTTGGCGCCTTGAAATCGGGTCCAATCCAATTGTGGGCTCATCGAGGAATAGCAATTCAGCATCTACAGCCATCGCCATAGCAACAAGTATCTTTTGTTTCATACCACCCGAAAGATTCATCGCCGGTCTGTCCTTTGCTTCATAAAGTTCAAGCTTGCGCAAAATGTTTTCTGTCTTTTCTTTAGCTCTCCTTCTGTCCTCTCCTCGTATTTGCAACCAATTGTACACATGATCCCATGGGGTCAGTGCTCTCAACGGCCTCCCTTCTTGTGGTACAACTGAAACGAGATTTCTTACTTTATCCGGCTGGCTCAAAATATCATACCCAAGTATGCGTACAAACCCACTAGATGGCATTAACTGAGTAGCACATATGCGTATAAATGTCGTTTTACCCGCTCCGTTTCTGCCAAGAAGCGTAAATATCTTACCGGGCTCGACGTTTAATGAAACGTTCGACAACGCAGTATGCCTTGAACCCTTGTATATCTTTGAAACTTTTACTGCCTCAATTACGGGCATATACCATATATAAAAGACCTTAAATAAATGACAATATATACCATGCACTAGAAGATAAGATTTGGTGTTATTCAGAATTTTGAAATGCCCCATCTAACTCCTTAAGCAGTAACTTTTGTCTGTCATCAAGCTTAGTTGGGATTTTGATATTGATTCTAGCGAGCAGGTCTCCTCTCCCATACGCCCCATAGCGAGGCAATCCTTTGCCCTTAATCTTTAAAATAGTATTTGGTTGAGTTCCTTGCGGAATTCTTAATTTCTCCTGACCATCCAATGTAGGAACTCTGACATCTGTTCCCAGAGCAAGGTCAGTGAATTTAAGATTCAGATTATAAAGCATGTGACCATCTTCCAATCGCTCAAAAAGTGGATGTGGCTTTACATGTATTCTTACCAATAAGTCACCAGGCGGACCATTTTCCGATGGCTGTCCTTCTCCGCTTAACTGCAATGTCATTCCGTCTTCTACCCCAGCGGGAATTTCCAACTTGATTTTCTTGTTCTTCTTGACATTGCCTGAACCACTACATACATTACAAGGTTTGTCTATAATTTCCCCTTGTCCTTGGCATGTACGACATGGTTCTAATGACACGAACGTGGAAAATCTGTTTTGACTGTAGATTCGTCTCGTTTGCCCTTGACCATCACAAACACTGCATTTCCTAGGTTTTGTTCCCGCTGCAGCACCGCTTCCACCACAACTATTGCACTTCTCAAGTTTTGGTAGCTCCAACTCTTCTTTCCTTCCCCTAAGAACCTCCTCAAATGAAAGCTCTAAATCATAAAGAAGGTCTTGTCCTTTTCTTCTGCCGCCACCAAAGCTAAAACCAAAACCAAATGGGTCGCCTCTGTTGACATCACCCCCAAAGCCAGTACGAGATCCAAATATCTGTTCAAATATATCTCTGAAACCCCCGCCGAATCCCATGTCCTTGAAGATTTCATCAAAATTTGCTTCCGACCCTCTAAATACTTCTTCTGAGCCGACATGACCATAAGTATCATATCGTTTTCTTTTTTCATCGTCTGAAAGAACCGCATACGCTTCCGAGATTTCCTTGAATTTTTCTTCGGATCCGGCTGCCTTATTTCTGTCAGGATGATATTGTAATGCTAACTTTCTATATGCATTTTTGATGTCGTCCTTGCTTGCACTCTTTGGGATACCTAGAACATCATAATAATCTCTTTTGTTGCTCATGGTTTGACATTCCTGTGATTAGGTGTCAACATTGTTATTATCCGCCCAATCGCTATTACCTAGGTGGCAGGTGGTGGAGTTGTGGTATCTGAAGCACTGCTCTGACCCGCTGCTGGCTCTGAGGATCCAGTACCAGTAGCAGCAGAAGGAGCTCCAGCGGCTCTATAAGCTTCTGCGCTGATCTCGCCAAGGACAGTCTTCAATTCTTGTGTCTTTGCTCCAATATCAGAGGCGTTGTTACTCGATATTGCATCTCTCAATTGTTGAACAGATTTGTTAACCTTGTCTTCTTGTTCTGGTTTAATTTTGTCCTTCAAATCCTGCTTTACAAGTTTTTCGGCTGCATAAATCAAGTTATCAGCCTCATTTCTAATTTCTGCATCCTCTTTCTTCTTTTTGTCAGCCTCGGCAAATTGCTCTGACTCTTTCTTTAATTTCTCGATCTCTTCCTTTGATAATTTAGTATTTGCAGTTATCGTTATCTTTGCCTCTTTTGAGGTAGCAAGATCTTTGGCTGTAACGTTCAAGATTCCATTTGCATCTATGTCAAATGTAACTTCAATCTGTGGTACTCCCCTAGGGGCTGGAGGAATTCCTGATAGGTTAAACATTCCTAGGGAAACACAATCAGAGGCCATGGGCCTTTCACCTTGTACCACGTGAATAGTAACTGCAGTTTGATAATCAGCCGCTGTTGTGAATACTTTGCTCTTTTTAGTAGGTATCGTGGTATTACGTTCTATCAGAGGCTCTTTTAGGCCACCCAACACTTCTACACCAAGGGTAAGGGGTGTAACATCAACTAAAAGTATATCCGTAGATACATCTCCAGAAATAATCGCTCCCTGAATAGCCGCTCCCATTGCAACAGCCTCCATAGGATCAACACCTCGCTCTGCTTCCTTGCCCATAACTGTTGCAACAAACTGCCTTACGATTGGCATTCTTGTGGGTCCTCCAATCAATATTATTTTATCCACGTCTGAAGGTGATATCTTTGCATCCTGTATCGCCTGCATCATCGGTGACCTGCATCTTTCAATTATTGGCCGTAAAAGCTCTTCAAGTTTAGCCCTGGTTATTGACAATACAAGGTTCTTCGGACCTGTTGTGGCATCATATGCAAGAAATGGTAAATTTATTTCAGTCGTAACAACATTTGATAATTCGATTTTCGCCTTCTCTGCGGCCTCTCTTATCCTCATCATTGCCGCTTTGTCGTTTTTAATATCCAACCCAGACTGTGTTTTGAACTCTTGTAGAACATAATCAACCAAAACATTATCCATGTCAGTTCCGCCAAGCTGTGTATCCCCAGATGTGCTTTTAACTTGGAAGACTCCTCCGCCCATTTCCATTATTGTTACGTCTAGAGTTCCGCCTCCAAGGTCAAAAACCATGATTTTAAGATCCTTTTGAACCTTGTCTAATCCGTAAGCCAATGATGCGGCTGTAGGCTCATTGATAATCCTCACCACCTGCAATCCCGCTATTTCACCTGCGTCTTTAGTTGCCTGTCTCTGATTATCATTAAAGTAGGCCGGCACAGTAATTACTGCTCTATCCACACTTTCCCCTAGGAAAGCCTCAGCATCCCTCTTTATCTTTTGTAAGATAAAGGAAGAGATCTGTTGCGGAGTATATTGTTTACCAAATACAGTAAATTTAAAATCGGTTCCCATTTTGCGTTTTGCGGCCATCACTGTACCTTCAGCATTAGATATCATCTGTCTCCGCGCCGGCTCACCCACGATAAGCTGGCCTTCACGAGTAAAAGCGACAACGGAGGGGAATGCTTTTCCTCCAATAGAAGTGCCTTCCGCTGCCTGTATAATTGTAGGCTTGCCACCGACCATCGTCGCGGCTGCAGAGTTACTTGTTCCAAGATCAATCCCTATAATTTTGCCCATGTTTAATTTCTCGACTCCTTTTCTATTGTCTCTGTATCATTAATGATATTTTTAACTATCTTTTTGGAGATTTCTACAAGGCTAGGTCTTAAAACTTTATTGTTTAACATATATCCTTTTCGAATCTCATCGGTAACGGTATTTTCTGGCACGTCATCCCGATATGAGAAAGTTATAGCATCATGGATATTTGGATCAAAAGGGGTTCCAATAGTCTCAATATCTATTACAGCTTCAGACTTGAGTAATGAATCCAAGTTCTTTAAGATGGCCTCCAATCCCTCGAGTACAACGCCTTCAGACTTGCTCTGCTTTGCCATTTCTAGAGCCCTAACATAATCGTCCCTAATGCTTAGAAATTTTAAGAGGAGTTCAGCCTTACTTGACTCAACTTTCGAAGCGACCTGTTTTTCCATTTGTTTACGATAGTTATCGAAATCAGCCATAAGGTACTTCAATTTATTAAAATTGTTATTCGAAGACTCCCTAACCTTCGATAGTTCTTCTTTTACAGACTTCAATTCTTCACTAAGAGCGGTCATTTCTTCCTCCTCCTTATTTGCTTCCTCTTCGTCAGTCGATTCTTGGACTTCTTCCGTTTTTCTATCCTCTTCCAAAAATTATCAGCCATTAAAAAATTCGGCTTAAGGGAAATAATTACATATCGTTTATAGATTGGTTTGTAGAATTCATTGCAGACTAATCTCTAGGATAGCTCCAACTACACTCCGACATTATAATCTGGATACTTAATGCGTACCCGAAGCATTATGGCTTACTCTATGAGTATTCAAACATTCAAAGCATTCGTTTTTTAATAACAAAAAAAATGGTGCCCTTAGGCTTAGGCAATATCCAGGTGGGGAAATGAAGCTACGCTAACTTTTAGCTCTGTTTGGATCTTTCGAATCTTGGCTGCATATTCTCTCATTTTTGCATCGTCGGCTTGAACCTTTGCGATCCTGTAACCCTTCCATGCTTTTCTTAGAGCACCCCAGCTTTGACCAGTCGTAAATGAGCTGTCTGCGTTTTGTGTTGTGGATGTCTCTTGATTAAGCGACATTAATGCTGTCATATCTGTTTTGAAGATCAGTCACTTAATACTTATAACCCATAGTAAAGTATATCTCAGTCTGAAGTAAAATAAATTGACCCAAATATAATAAAATAGTTTGCAAGTGGATTTCTACATCATTTAAGTGGATATACATATCCAGTATATGCTCGTAAAAATTTTTTTCCCTTTTCCCAAAAGTCGCTGCAATAAGATCTACTGCTTGTAATTCATTTTGACAATCATGACTATAACTAATTAAGCGTAGTTACCTTTAATTGATGATCTTGCACCGCATGCTTCGCATAGAAGGAATCCAACTTTCTTATTTTTTTCCGTTCTGGTGTCAGGACTGCCGCACACTGGGCAAATCACATAATCCTTAACGTATCTGTCGATCAATGCTCCAAATGATGACGGTTCTTTACGTCCAAGAAAAATTACCCTTTCACCTGCAATATATCCAGCTGAGGCAAGTTCCTTGTTAAGATATAGCAATAATTTTTCTGGCTCTCTTCTGAGTGCTTTTGGAAATTCCATAAAGTTCCTAAAGATCGTCCGCTGACCGACCCAGATAACGTGGGGAGTAGGTACTTCCAGTCTTGATACAGCCTTTCGGGACGTGTTACCGAGTTGACCTTCTAGACGTCTTAATAAACCCTCATACTCTGACCTTGTCTGACTGCCCATGCACAGTATTAGCAGATCCGCTTAATGTATTTTATGTTATCGACAAAAAGATGAGCTAACTATTATGAATTAGTTGAAGATTCACAGCCATTTTGGTTGAAAATATTATAATAGCAAACCCAATAGTATCACCGAAGATGGGTTTCAAACGATTGTTGGCTACCAGGTTACTGAGGATGTTCATTACACTTTGTGCAGTTCTTGTCATAACTATCGCATTGTTGGGCACCACAATGGATGATATACTGCGGCGCAATGTTCAACAGTCTGTCATACAAGAGACTAGCCATGACAATAAATTGGTCTCCCATTTTAAATCTCAACAAGAGCTTCAAAATTACATCAATAACCAGATAAGTGCTAGAACTCATGCACAGGGACTTGATGAGCCATGGTATTCACCAAAGTCTCTATTGTCAAAGCTATTCAAAACTATGACCTTAGATCTTGGGAATGCCCTTTTCTTAACTAGCGATTTAGGCTCACAAAAGGTAAGCAATATTATACTTGAGAAGTTGCCGAATACCATATTATTATTTACAACTTCTACACTCATCATCACGTTTATCGGACTATATCTTGGCGCATATTCTGCGAGCAGGACTGGCTCATCAGTGGACAAGTTTACATCAGGATCCGCTATATTTAGCATCAGCGTCCCAACTTTTTTTATAGGTATGATGATGATTATCGTATTTGCATTCATATTCCCTATATTTCCCTCGAGGGCAACCCCTGTAACGTCTCCAAGCGACCCATATTACATTTTTGACCTCTTATACCATATGATTTTGCCGCTAGTCACATTAGTTTTAGTAGGTTTTGGAGCATGGGCATATACTGTGCGTTATTATGTAATCAATATCTTTAACGAGGATTTTATAGCAGCCAAAAGAGCACAAGGGATTTCACATAGGAAGATAACGTACTCTCATGCACTAAAGAATGCAGCCCCTCCTACCTTTACAGCAATTGCTCTATCGCTTTCAGGTTCGCTTGGGGGAGCTTTTCTTATCGAAATAGTTTTTAACTGGCCAGGAATGGGTTTACTTGCGTTTAACGCCATTAGCGTAATGGACATACCGGTGATCATAGGACTCACGTATGTTGCAACACTTATTTTTGTCATTACTATGTTCATAGTTGATTTGATGTCTCAGTACTTTGATCCGCGGGTGAGAATAGGATGAGCATTATATCAATAATGATGTTTGGTTTTATAACTCAATTTCGAAAATTAAAGAGTGGAATAGCAGGAGTTACTATACTTTTCTTTCTCATTGGTCTATCTCTTTATGCTGCTGCTGCTGTTCCATTAGAATCATTCAAACAGTGGAGCAACCCCAACTACTGGATAAAATATCCAAAAGCCGCCATGCCAAGCTGGATCAATATTTTCACTCCTATGAAAGAGCCAGAACATTTGATCTTGAGAAATCCCGCCATTACAAAAGGGTTAGACGAAGGAATTATCACAATAAAGCACTCCTATAAATTTGATTTTAATTATGACTTCTTTCCTAGCGATTTTATGATAAATTATGCCGTACAATATGGTTCTACACCTCCACTAGTGGATGTTGAATTATCAAGGCCAGACGGTGAGTCATTTGCCATTATTTCTTCCTCTCTACCCTCTCCGCAGGGTGAACACTATGTTTTTAGAGACACGATATTCTCAACGGAAAATGAAATTCAGGATAATCTTAGGAATTATCGTAATAGCTATAGCTATGATGTGGATGTCACGAGGCCACAAGTAATGCTATTTTCAGCAAAGGACAAACCGGATGTTTTAAAAGGTACTTACACACTAATTCTCACTTTTTCTTTTTTTGATAAAAATGATAAAGTTCTAAACTCGGAATTTATCCTTGGTGGCAAGGTTTATGGCTTGTTAGGTACAGACGAATTACGCCACGACTTATCAATAGGCATACTATGGGGAACTCCAGTAGCCCTATTTATCGGCTTGACTGTGGCAATTGTTTCTACCTTTATAGGATTATTCTATGGATTAATAGCTGCTTACAAAGGAAAGAGAACAGAACCGACTATGATGACAATTGTACAAATTATCATAAATATCCCGGTATTGTTCATATTGATTATACTTGCCATAACGATAGGTAGAAGCTTATTTCTTATAGTGGGTTTCTTTATCTTATTTGGATGGGTAGGCATGGCTCTGATCAGTAGAAGCATGGGGCTACAAATAAAGAGCTACGCATATGTTGAGGCTGCGAAGCTAATGGGAGAATCAGACATAAGGATAATTTTCAGGCATATAATACCGCAGCTATTACCCTTTGCTTTTGCGACAATTGCATTGTCAGTTCCTGCTGCTATTCTAGGAGAATCCGGATTGAGCTTCATAGGACTTGGGGATCCTGCAATTCCTACTTGGGGAGTAATCCTACATGATGCCCAGTCTGCAAACGCTGCTGCAAGGGGAATGTGGTGGTGGATACTACCGCCAGGTATAATGATAGGAATCACAAGCGTTTCATTCGTCTTAATTTCTAGGGCTTTAGAATCAATAGTGAATCCTAAGATGAAAAAGATCTGACTTCTATATTATTGACTAGGATTATTGCTACGAAATGATCTTATTGTAGTAAGCAAAGGGTCTGACAGCTTTATAGTATACGCTGATGCATCATCAGATGAGAGTTTAGATAGTTCTTCTAAGAACCTTGTTTTGTCTCTGCCTCTTTCGTATATGCCTCCAGACTCTTTGATGCACAAAGGAAATTTTTGCATCCGGACGCCGCTCTTACGAAGGTGATCTATAAATGATCTATAACCAGCAACATCCCACCAGTCGTCCCCTCTTTCCTCACAAAACATTATCCATACGTCAATCGTATTTTGGAAGAAGGCTTTCTTGCGTAGCTCCTCGAGCGTCAACGTGCTTAAAAGTACTGTCTTATCGATTGTGTATCTCGGTCCAGTTGTTCTCTTTGTTTAGATATTTTTTCATAGGATAGGGTACAAATATAATTTACTCCACTTTTACTTTGTAATGCGATTTCATCAGTACTATTTACTGTAGAACATGTCATTTCTATTTCCATATCTAAAATTGGTCTCGTTGGGATATAATAAGATAATCCGATGAAAATTATGAGCATAATATAAAATAAGAAGATATATAAAAAAACGAAGTCAAATTTGTAACACAGGATCCGATTGTAGAAGTTCCGTATTAGAAGAGCTGCTTGATTGGTCTAACATACATATAGCAAAAGTCTCAGAAGGTCAGATATCATGCGTGAAAGGCATAATCTCTAATTGCATGTGGTTTCCATCTCTGTCAAATGCAGCGATAGTATTATCTGCGTATGGATAACTGATGATTATTGACACCGATCCAAAATAGTTATTTAAATCTTCTAGAGATGGTCTATTAGAACCACTTGGATGTGAATGTGCCGTTCCCACGTACGAAAGATCGAACGGTAGGTCATAAGTTGGGAATCCCGAATAATATGGTCCCTGTAAAGAAAACGGAGGAAGAATCAGACCATCGATGACTATCTTATCCTTATTACTCTTTCCACGCAGAATCAAAATTCCTTCGTTTGGATGCCATGTCTTCGAGTAAGTAATAATGCCGTCAGCAGCTTGTCTTGTTATAATAACCTGCCTTTCTCTTACCAATTTTGAATCCTTCTTACTCTTATTTCTAAATAACAAACACCATGTTAACGCAAATCTTTTATTTTAATATAATTGATAATACGATATTAGAATATCGATGGTATTTGCATAGCTTCTATCTTGTGGATAGATTATAAAATAAGAGCCTTTGAGAATTGTATTACAAGATTAGAATATAATTACAATGATATAGATCCATGAGGTTTAGAATTATTTATCTTTGAACCTACTTATGTTACTGCCAATGCTATCTTTTTTAATAACCTTATACAAGGAATGAAGTGAATAATGACTAATAACTGCTCTGTTCTGCTTTTAGAGATAGGACTCGCAGCATTTGATGAAAGTAATAATTTAATAGCCTCAAAGAAATTTGATGACCCAATTCATTCATATCGTTTACTCAAAAGTGGTGAAAGGTCTGCAGAACTCGATCAGCTAACTGGAATATTACATTCATTTGATTTCATATCCGTTAACGATTCAAGTATAGCGTTCCTTCTAAGACAGTCGGGTTTGAACAGCCATGTAATGTCAGAGGATCAGCAAAGCAAGATTCAAGATGAAAAACCTACACTAATTGTAAAATCTAGGCTGGCGAATAACGAAATGGAAGCTATGCAACAGCTGAGAAGCTTCGCTATTGAGTTTTCATCAACAAGGGTAAAGGAAGCATCCGAAAAACTAGATCTGCACGTAATACAGTCGATCAGTGCATTAGATGAGCTAGATAAGTTAATTAATGTTATAGGAACTCGAATGCGAGAATGGTATGGCTTGCATTTTCCTGAGCTAGACAATCTGATTCAAAGCCCCAATTTGTATGCGGAAATCGTGACGAAAGCTGGTCTAAGAAAAAATATCAATAAACAGATGCTAGAAGAAGCTGGGCTGCATGATAGAAAGGTCGATATCATTGTTGATGCAGCAAGGAGAAGTAAGGGAGGTGACGCCTCTCCTGAAAGTCTTGCGATATTAAAGAAAATTGCAAATGAGGTTTTATCACAATCTGAGCTACGCAGGATTCTAGCAGATTATATAGAGAATACTATGGAGGTCGTGGCTCCAAATGTAAAACAGATATTGACAGCTTTAGTTGGAGCAAGACTCATATCCAAAGCAGGCAGTTTAAGAAGACTAGCTTTCTCATCTGCCAGTACTATTCAGATCCTTGGTGCTGAAAAGGCGTTATTTAGAGCCCTCAAGTCTGGAGCAAGGCCTCCAAAACACGGTTTGCTCTTCCAGCACCCTATGGTACATTCTGCTCCAAAATGGCAACGCGGAAAAATCGCAAGGGCTGTAGCATCAAAAGTTGCAATTGCAGCAAGAATTGATCTATATCGTCACTCCGGCAAAGATGAATCTATTTTAAGTAGATTGGAGCATAGGATTGCGGAAATTAAAGAAAAATATAAAGAACCCATTTCAGAAAAGGAGAGAAATAGAAAATATAATCAACATATTCAAAGACAGCAACAACATCAACAATTTTCTCATGCAAGGAAGGGTAAATTGAACAAAAGCAAAAGAAGGGTAAAAAACAAGTTTGGAAAGGGGCGGTATTATTGAGAGCCCGAATTTGTAATCCAACAAGTGATGGCGAACTCATGACTTTAAGCCCAATGCAACCTGGTTAGATTATATTCCAAATATATAGAAATAATGCTGTATTAGAAATGTCTGATAGTAGTAACTCTCTTTACGTCGAGGATGATGATAATACTAATTTTCATATTGTCAAATGGATTGTAGTTGACGGAGAAAGGCAACTTGCAACTCTTAACTTGGTAGAGGGCAATAATGTGTATGGAGAAAGGCTAGTACGATACAAAGGAGATGAATATCGTATATGGGACCCTTTCAGAAGTAAGCTAGCAGGTGCAATGAAAAAGGGTCTAAAGCATCTGCCAGTAAAGAAATCGATTAAAGTTTTATATCTTGGTGCATCAACGGGGACTACAGTAAGTCATATCTCAGATATAGTAGGACTAGAAGGCATTGTGTTTGCAGTAGAACCAGCAATAAGAGTGGCAAGAGAATTAATAGAGAACGTTGCATCCAAGCGATCAAATGTGGTACCAATAATTGAAGACGCTAGAAAACCTCAATCATATTTTTCAATCTTTGGCAAAGTAGACTTGGTATACTCCGATATAGCACAAGCAGACCAAACGGATATTGCAATAGCAAACTGTCATGCCTATCTTAAAAAAGGAGGAGCAATACTCGTAGTAATCAAGACAAGGAGCATAGACGTAACCATGGACCCTAAAGCGGTTGTAGCACGTGAGGCAAAAAGATTACAGGACAATGGATTCCATATTAATCAGGTAATTAACCTAGATCCATTTGACAAGGACCATAGCATAATATATGCCAAATGCGATCAAAACTGACTTAATTTGCATTGTTCTATTTCTTCGAGCATTAGTTTTAACGGTCTCCAAGATTTCCTCGCAAAATTAGGAGCACGTTTGTATTTTGACACCCAGTTTCTAATAAATCCCATTGTATTATCATCACATGGATAGCCGCTACCTATATTGCAATGAGTCTTACGAATCTTCTCGATTTCTTCGTCTCTGGTAATTTTCGCTACAATCGAAGCCGCGGAAACGACGATATTTAGGCTATCTGCATGATGCATGGAGTATAACTTCAGCTTTAGTGCGGGTAGGTATGACCTTATATAATGCTCGTATCTGTTAGGATTTACATCACACGAGTCAACATAAACTTTATCAGCATGAAGATTATTTATTACATGAGCCATCGTCTGGGCTTCCAGTTTGTTTAACTTTTTTGAACATACACTGTTATCTATTACGTTACAATCAATTTTGTAGATGCAAACGGAATCGGCGATCTCCTTAAGTTGAGCAAATAGACTAGCCCGTGACCTCGGTGTTAACGCTTTGGAATCCTTAACACCAATTTTATGCAATTCCAAAATACTAGCTTTTTTAAAACTTATTCCTGCAACAACCAACGGGCCAATAATTGATCCGCGTCCTGCTTCGTCAACTCCCCCTATCAAGACGCCATCGTTTGTATGGTGCAACAGTACACTTGTCCTTTTGAGATCTGTTACGGAAGAGGTACTTATTATCGATTTGCTTTTAAAGCCTAACTTGTTGATTTATATTTTTGAATACAAATCCAATGTTTTGTTGTTAGGGTGTCTATAGAAGATACAGGCGAAACTGTCGAGGGGAGTACCATGTTACTAGTTCCGGCCTTTTCCCTCACTAAGCGGGTTCCGCCAAAGAACCCGGCTTTCTTTAACCCTTCAGCCAAATTGAGTCGAGATATATCGATACTTGCGTATAGGGCATTCCTGCAGGATATGAGGAAAAACAAAAAAACATTCGGAGATCCACTTAGTGGAGTCGGTGCAAGGGCTCTAAGGGTTGCAGTCGAGGTTCCAGAGATCGACGAAGTTTATATAAATGACTTAAATCCTCTCGCGGTAGAGTTATCAAAGAAGACTGCACAGTTAAACTTTGTCAGAAGAAAATGTAAGTTTTCAGTAAATGAGGCCTGTAAGTTTCTTTTATCATGTCATGCAGAGAATGGTGATAGATTTGGCATAGTTGATTTGGATCCGTTTGGATCTCCTGCTCCATATATTGACTGTGTGATCAGATCTGTTCTCGATTCGGGTCTAATTTCCGTTACTGCAACTGACACAGCGGTATTATGCGGAGTATATAACGATGTTTGTTTTCGTAAATATTATGGTAGGGCAATCAGATGTCATTATGCAAATGAGATAGCAATTCGTATTATATTGTCATTAATAAGTTTGACTGCCTCCAGGCTTGGACTAAGTATAGAGCCGTTATTTGCTCACAGCTACTCACAGTACATCAGGGTCTACGCAAGAGTCAAATTAAGTAGTACCGAAGCAAACAAGGTACATCAAAAATTAGGGTTTCTACATCATTGTCAGAATTGTGGAAACAGGATGGTAGCGAAAGAATATAGTAAGTCAGAAGTTTGTGGTTTATGTGGAAATAGCTTTAAGTTAGCCGGACAATTGTGGGTCGCAAGTTTGTTTGATAAGATTTTTATTGAAAAGATGGATAGATCTTATCCGAAGAGAAGCGGTACTTGCATCAAAAATAATAGCGCGGTGAATAGATCTATTCTATCTACATGTTTAGAAGAGCACGACGATATTCCTTACTATTTTGTTACAGACGAAATTGCCACTAAATTAAAAACCAGTCCATATTCTATAGAGAAAGTCATAGAAAGGTTATCGGGATCAGGCTATAGGGCTTCAAAAACCAGCTTCAATACACGGGGATTCAAAACAGATGCAAGAATAAAGGACATACTAGATCTTCTTCGATAAAGCAAAGTCTAATAAGAAATGCCAAGGTTCGTGAGTGTCCTACTTCGTTTATTTGCATGTAGGGTAATTGAATCGATTATCGTCATATTAAAAGCTATTATAATGATATAACAAACAGAATTGGCATAAGATTAAATTCTAGATTACGGTTATCTCAACCTCTCTTCCAGGAGCATATTAGACAATTGACTAAGCTTGAGATCAAAAATGTTACTAAGAAATTTAGACGAATAAAGGCTGACGGTACTGAGTACGTGACAGCAATTGAAAACGTAAATCTATCCGTAGACGAAGGCCAGTTTGTGTGTTTCGTCGGCCCATCAGGATGCGGGAAATCTACTCTGCTAAATATCTTAGCAGGATTAGATATGCCAACTGAAGGTGAGGTTGTTCTAAATGGCCGGCCAGTAAAAGAGACTGGTCCTGATAGAACCATGGTATTCCAGGAAAATGCATTATTTCCCTGGCTCAATGTCATTGAAAATGTAGAATTCGGTCTCAGGATGGCAGGTGTCGAGAAGAAAAAAAGGAACGAAATAGCGATGCATTATCTTGATATGATGCAGTTGACTAAATTTGCTGAAGCATTTACCTATCAATTGTCTGGAGGAATGAAGCAGAGAGTTGCAATTGCTCGTGCACTTGTAATGGATCCAGAAGTACTTTTAATGGATGAGCCTTTTGCTGGGCTGGATTCTCAAACTAGAGACTTGCTTCTAGTAGAGTTACAGCTGATCTGGGCAAAAACTAGGAAGACTATTGTTTTCGTTACACACAATATAATTGAATCAGTGTGCCTAGGCGACAAGGTCGTAATCTTCACAAGCAGACCAGGGAAGGTTAAAAAAGAAATTGTAGTTGATTACAGGAGGCCAAGGTTAACCGAAGACAGCGACCTGCATGAATATCAAAGAAAGGTGATAGATGAACTGAGGACGGAGATCATCAGCGCTAGAAAAATGCAAGAAGTGTTCTAAAGTGTCAATTTTTCTTCAACTCTCTCAGCAAGTCAAGTCCTGATGAGAAGCTATTAGGTGAAGTGAGAAGTACTTCATCTGCTATTTTTCCAGCTTGCAGTATGAAATCAATTGGATTATTTTCATATTCCTTCCAGTTTAGACCAATAGCACTCGCCGAAGATCTATTTTTTTCAGAGGGCACCATAATACATGCAACAACATTGATTTTGAAGGGTTTTGCAATATCGACAATTTCTCCAAGATCCGATAGCGACACAATCGACTGAGTTACAAATGCATGAGGCCTAGCATCAATTTTTCTCTGAATAGATGACCTCTGTTTGAGTTTGTGTGGTACTGACAGATTCAGAGTGAGAATAGAATCATATCTTCTGTTATGCAATATATTTAATACATCGCTAGGTTTCAGTTCTGAACCCTTTGGGCCGTCTAACGGCTCGTCTCCGGCTAATACTAACAAGCCCTCAACACCAATAAGAATCGCATCACAAACGAACTGACTAATCGACATTAAATTTCTATCCCTTACTCTAAGACTGCAGCTAATATTTAACGAAGTCCCGACTCGTTTTACATAACTTGCTGCAGTAATACTAGATAGTCGAGCAATTCCTAACACTGAATCAGTTATATGTATTCCATCAGCAAATTCGTTCAACATCTGTGCTCGTCTCATGAAGTGTCTGATTTCCTCATTAATATACGAAATATCAAAATAATCCAGATTCAATATCCTAGGTGGATTCAATTCATAGTTTATTTTCATTATCGTTTGTAACTTTGTGATTTGCAATAGGGGTTTATTAAATGCGAGGTTTGGATAGAATCAAACTTTCTTTACCTTAAGATAAGATACTTCACCTAGGTATGTCATAAAGATTGTCCATACATATACGATTATTATTATCCCTTGCGCGCACTGCCAGTAGATTCTTCCTTCTAGCATAATTTTTAATTATAACATCTTGACTTTGACAACATGATCATAAAGAATAAGATATGATATGATTGAGAGGGGAGATATATTGTCGTGTCTAGATCCTGTAGTGACTCATACCGCATATTCTTTAGGTCAATATAGTGTTCCAATGGCGTCAGTTCTGCTAATAATTCATTACAACTATAGCAGACCCCACATCTTGTTGACCAAGCGTAGTTCTGCTTTGAAATCACACTCGGGTGAAATATGCTTCCCAGGAGGGCAATTTGCAAAAGATGATAAATCATTGTATTACACCGCTATAAGAGAAACAAAGGAGGAAGTGGGCCTTAATTTCACGGAGAAAGATATTTCTGGTAGTCTTAAGGCCGTTAAGACTCTGACTTCGAATTACGTTATAATACCCTATATCACTGTACAAGACAAGATACCTAAACCGACAATTCTTTTTAATGAAGTACAAAGAGTTCTTGACGTGCCTCTGACAGACATACTGAAGACTATTGCTCCTGATAGAGAACATGGATATTTATCGGGCAAAGACACCTTTAAATTCACATACAAAAACGAAGTGGTATGGGGAGCCACCGCTGGAATACTCAAACAACTACATGATCGGCTGCATATAAAATAAAAAACTTTGTTTAATAAGAAACTTGAGTAAAGCAAGATAACGATAATTCTAGCCTGCAGTAACGAGTTAGGCTGATTAGCCGGTCAGCAACTGGGCAGAAGATATCACAAGTAGCCAATATTGCAAATGTAGTTCTGGTGTGTCTCTCCAATAGAAATTATAAACGTAGTGCACTCTAAACACTCTGATAATATTGAGAATATCTGTTCTGTCCAAAAGAAATAGCTCTGAGCTAACTGAAATAATTAAAAAGAAATGGCCTGAGGATATTCTTCCTCAGACAAAGAATTTTAAGGTGTATGAAATTGGAGAAGGGAAACGGATCATCAAATCTGAGAATTTTACTGCAATTGAAATAAATCAGAATATTATCTTACCATTTCTAGGTGAGCAAAAATTAGTGGAACGTTTTCCGCGAGTACTAGTGGATATGGGTGCAGTCAAGTTCGTTTGTAATGGTGCAAAAATAATGAGACCTGGAATTACGAAGTTTGACGTTTTTAAGAAAGGTGATATAGTCGTTGTTAGAGATGAAGTTTACCTTAAGACATTGGCCACGGGAATAGCAATGGAAGATAGCGAAATTGCAGCAGCCAAATCAAAAGGACACGTAATTGACAATTTACATTATATAAGTGATGTATTTTGGGAAGCACATAAGCAAGTAGCTACTTATCCCTGAATTGTAAGACTCCATAGACATCTGCGTTATTCAAAATTATAATATATCCCGTAGAGTTATAGATGTAAGTATAATTGTATAATTGTTTAATTATAAAACAAAAGGGTAAAGCCTGCATTTTAATATACATCAGCTTAGAGGAAATGCTTCCGTTAAAATGCCATGGATTCTTCACGATAGCCTTTCTTTGTTATAAACAGAAGATCTATACCATCTCCGCTCGATGAGTCTCTTTGAATCGATGATTTGATTGATTTGATTGCAATGTCTTTAGCTTTTTCTTCTGATATATCATGTCTGTATTCACTGTCCAAGATGCCTAGGGCCATTTCGGCACCGGTTCCTACTGCGGCGTAATCGTCAGGAAGTACCGATCCCAGAGGATCCAGTGTATATATTTCTGCTTTGGTTCCAATACCACCCACAATAACCTGAGTAAGAAGTGGAAAGAATCTTCTTTCAAACATTATAACAGACATGAGCTTTGCGATAGAATTCGGTGCTACGTTACGTCTGATTTCCAATTTTCGAATCTTAGCCAAAGCAGCCACTTGCCTTACAAGAACTTGCATATCTGCGATCATTCCAGCACACGCTGCCCCAACTTCGTTTGTTACTGAAAACGTTTTCTTTGTATTCTTATTCACTACGAAATTACCATATGATACACGTTTTTCGGCCCCTAGAACGATCCCATCCTGATAAGAAATTCCCACGGCTGTGGCACCCGGCATAAATTGAAAGGCCATATGTTTTTCAGCATATATCCGATATCGGTTAGATTTAGTCGTTTCTATTTATCTGACGGTAGCGAATAGTATGTTTATTTCGTCCTTAGGAGAAGATTTAGATATTTACCTCTGGTAGACTTTAAGGGCCCAATTTTGACGGCAATCCAATATTTATTCGTAGAGTTTGTATTACATGTTTTTTGTTAGCATAAGCATGTAAATAGCAAAAATACTAAAATCGGGTGGTATTCGATTGTTTGCTGATATCTTTTTGAATACTGATAACTTGCTCCTAATGCACAGCTTGGCTGGTCATACTTTTTTAATTACAGAATAATCATGGATCCTTATGGCTTCAGCAATAAGTCTGTTTTGTAGTTCAAGTGCGTCCTTGCCCTCAGGATACTTGGTTTCAGCTATGGCCTCAGCAACAATTCCTATAATGTGTCTTAGCAAAAACTCGTCTCCTCTTGATGCTTCTGCCCGGTAAGTGGAATTCGCCTTGTTTACGAATACGACACTTTCATTTGTAAAGCTGTATCTAGAGTCAGATTCATCTTCATATGGAATTACCTTGTAGCCAACTTTCTTTAATGCAAATGTCTTCTTAAGAATAGGCCTTCTCACTCTTCGGTCTTTAACTTCACTTCCGTCTGTTTGTTTAGTTGTCTTTACTTCTGCTGGATAGGCTTGTTCCGTAAGGCTGGGTGGAATATCATCGATTGCAGACTGCAAGAATTCAGTTTGTTGCGGTATTGCTTGCTGCTGTTCTTCGTCACCATACTTTACCTCTGGTAAATCCAAGTCATCTTTCTGGATTAGAGATGTGATTTCGCTATAATTTTGAGTTTGTTCTGTTCTTTCTTGTGCTTTATGACTAATATCGTCATTTCTATACTCTGCTGGAGACTCCGTAGACGATACCAACTGTATACCCTCGACATTAGAGATGTTTGTATCCTCTGGAGGACTAACTTCTTTCATTTGAACCATCTCATAACCTTGCAGTTCGTCTTGTGTTTCGATATTCTCGATAATGGCCTGTCCTAGAACTTTATCAATTTCTTTGTAAATCCTAGATTCCTCTCTGGTAATTAGCACGTCTTCATATTCCGTTAAGCTTGGAAGAACGGTATTTATTATAAATGTCCTCATTATCTGATTGAATTTATCGTACTCTTCGTCTTCAATTAAGGCAGACTTATCTGCAAACCGTGAGGTAAGAGAGTTGCACCTAATATAGCCCGTGACCCTTTTAAATTTTGTATCAAAACCAAAGCTGCTACGAACTACAATATGACTCCCAACCATGATAGCAATTCCCTTCTCATCGTCAGAGAGAGGTCGCCTTGATATCACTATTTCACCGGTTATTTTCCCGTTATCGAGATCGATAGGGATCCGATGTCCCTGAATGTCTGGAGCTTTTATTAGCTGGGCGCCGTTGAAATCCCATTCTTTGAAATCATCAGCATTTTTAATATATACTTCAAACATGGGTTGTCTTAATATCGCTAATTTCCTGACCTCTTTTGATAATCTAAATATATCGATTGGAACTTTGGGATTCATCAAAGTCAGTTCTGTTCCATCTCTCATCAGCGGCGATTCATTCAAAGTTTCTAGTTTGGCATTGCCTGAAAACAATCTGTCTACAGTACTACTGTCAATTAGTACTGAGAGATTGAAGTTATTGCTTTTTGTTCTTATCTTCATTTTTTCAAATGACGTAAGAAACGATAATCTACCAGTTCCATATCTTCCGGTTCTAATCCTTTTTAACTTCGGTGATATAGAGTCATGTACCTTATGCGGTGATCCTAGTAGCAAAAATTTTTCCATATCATCATTATCCATTCCCGCGTTGTCTTCAATGGTGACTGTCCCATTGCTTTGAATAGTAACGATAACTTGAGTTGCATCCTCATCAAAAGCATTCTCAATTAGCTCTTTGACTATGTCGTTTGGAGAAATCCATGTCTTTGTAGCAAATTCTCGGAAAAACGAGGGATGGACCTTTAATTCTGCGTTCATTCCTACTTGACACGCTACAATCCTACCTTTATTTATTACGTGTAAAATTTTAGTTGACAATTTTGTCAGGGTACAATAAAGTGTAACACATAGGTGTCTAAACGATAATATGTATAGTTCAGAACTATAACTATATGAAGTGTATTTGTGGGAATGACGTCGTGACGATCGACGCATGCACTCCGCTAGGATGTAATTCAATTAGTATCTGTGCAGTATGCCATAGGCAAGTTGAACTATGTAGGTGCGAAAAGCATACAGAAAATAAAAGAGTTCACATTTCTTGAATCCACTCTGGACAGCATATTACTGTATGTAGAGAGAATTTTAACCGTATGTCTTCTAAATAGTTCGATAAGAAACGTAAATGGAGGTTGAAAGCTATCTGTACGTTATGACAAAAATATTGAATGTCTAAGTAATAGAACAATTAACTGAGAAAGTATTTAATTGATATGGCAAAAACTTAAATTTGTAATCTAAATCATTTGTTGAGGGTCAAAAATTCCAATATTTGAGAGACGCTACAGCGGATATAGAGCAAAGTTGATGTTAGAAGATGGAACTGTATTCAATGGTATTGGATTTGGGCGCCCTAGTGAGATTGCAGGCGAGGTAGTCTTTAATACTGGGATGGTAGGTTATACAGAAGCTCTTACAGACCCATCTTATCGCGGTCAGATATTATGTATTACATACCCACTGGTAGGAAACTATGGCGTTCCAAATATGTCTGTTAAAGACAAGTACGGATTACCAAAGTTTTTCGAATCTGAGAAGATTCAAGTCAAAGGCTTGATAGTTCATGATCTATCGAGTATTGCAAGTCACTGGAGCTGCGTCAAAACATTAGATGAGTGGTTAAATGAAGAACAAATACCGGGGATTTATGGAATTGACACGCGCGAGCTTACAAAGAAGTTACGTATTAACGGAGTCATGATAGGTGCAATGTATGTGTCAGAAGCATCCATAGAGGAGAGCAGAATGAAACAATTGATTAAAAGTGAAAGCTATGACGATCAAAATTTTCTTCCCGAGGTCAGCATAAGCAGCCACCGGGAATATGGAGATAGAAACAGAGACTGTATAGTACTGCTAGACACCGGCACAAAGTATAGCATAATACGTAATATTATCAGAATAGGATATAGAGTGGTCCAGCTTCCATGGGATACGCCTTTTGAGAAAATAATAGCATATAGGCCAAAAGGGGTAATTATCAGTAACGGCCCAGGGGATCCCAAAGTTTGCGATCTTGTGATTAAAACTGCTTCCAAGTTAATCTATTCTTCTGTACCCACATTAGGTATTTGTCTGGGGAACCAAATCCTTGCGTTGGCGGGTGGAGCTGATACTTATAAGCTAAAGTTCGGACACCGTGGTCAAAACAAGCCATGTGTAGATGTTCAAACTAACCGGGCATATATTACCAGTCAAAATCATGGCTATGGAATAGACCCATCTAGCCTGGAAAAGACAGATTTTAAGATATGGTTCTCAAATGTTGATGATGATACTATAGAAGGCATTGAACATAAATCAAAGCCTATTATTGCGGTACAATTTCATCCTGAAGCATCGCCAGGCCCATACGACTCAATGTTTGTTTTCGATAGATTAAAACAACTGATCGAAACTGTTGACGACGACCCAATAAAAATAAAAGGATCTAGTGCTTCGACATAATCCAACGGTATGAAGCGGGAGGAAAATTGCCGAAGTTTGAAACCATAAAAAATGTTCTAGTTCTCGGAAGCGGTGCAATTAAGATCGGAGAAGCAGGCGAAAGTCATCGTGACCGCTAATTTGACTACTCCGGTTCGCAATGCCTCAAGGCTCTAAAAGAAGATGGAATCACTAGTGTTCTAATAAATCCAAATATTGCAACCATTCAAACGGATACAAGATTTGCAGATAGAGTGTATTTGGTTCCTATTAACCCGGAGTATGTAAAAAAAGTGATTGAGACTGAAAGACCTGATTCTATCATGTTAGGATTTGGCGGGCAAACAGCACTCAACTGCGGTGTAGCGCTACAGAGATCTGGCATATTAGACAAATACGGGATCAGAGTTCTGGGTACGAAAATAAGAGGAATCGAAATTACAGAAGATAGACTATTATTTAAAGAATCAATGAAAAATAGTGATATCCCAGTTTTAAACAGTGCTCCCGTGTATTCATTCGCAGAAGCCTTAAAGGTTGCAAATGAGATTGGCTATCCGGTTATCGTTCGAGTAGCATATACGCTTGGTGGAAAAGGAGGCGGCGTTGCTCACAATGAATATGAACTACAGGAGATTGTTCAGAGAGGCATTACACTTAGCATGGTTCATCAGGTCTTGATAGAAAAATACGTTGGTGATTGGAAACAAATTGAATATGAGGTCATGCGGGACAATAGCGGAAATAGCATTGTAGTTTGTAACATGGAAAACGTCCTGGCAATGCGCGTCCACACTGGCGATAATATCGTGGTGGCTCCTTCACAAACATTGAATAATTTTGAGTATCATATGCTGCGTTCAGCTGCGTTGCGTGCTGCAGATTATTGCGACATTATTGGAGAGTGTAACATTCAGTTTGGTTTGGATCCTACCTCTGAAGAATATTGTGCAATTGAGATCAATGCAAGACTTTCAAGATCTTCAGCGCTTGCTAGCAAGGCGACAGGGTATCCCTTGGCATATATGGCGGCAAAGATAGGGCTAGGATATTCACTTCCAGAATTAATCAATAGAATCACAAAAGTTACGAGTGCATACTTTGAGCCATCCTTGGATTATATTGTTTTAAAAATGCCCAGGTGGGATTTCCAAAAATTTGAACTTGTCAAGCGTAAGCTGGGTAGTGCTATGAAATCCGTAGGTGAGGTAATGGCAATAGGAACGAACTTTGAAGAGGTTATCCAGAAGGCAATTAGAATGTGCGAAATTGGTAAAGATGGTCTAGTAGCAAATAGTGATATGCATACAACTCTAAAAACTGAAGATATAGAGGCTATAGAGCAGGCATTATTACATCCAACTGACGATATAATGTTCACTGTCGTTAAGGCAATAAGGGCAGGAATGACTATTACAGCAATAAACCAACTGTCTGCAATTGACCCCTGGTTCTTGGCTAGAATAAAGAGCATAGTAGATATGGAAGATAAGCTGCAAAAGTCAGATTTTGATGATAATATAATTAGGGAAGCAAAAAGGATTGGGTTTTCTGACAAACAGATCGGAAGATGTCTAGATATAGATGAGCTAAAACTAAGAAGATTGAGGGAAAGGTTCGGGATCAAACCTGTGATTAAACAAATTGACACGTTAGCTGCTGAATGGCCCGCAAAAACAAATTATCTGTATATGACCTATGGAGGACTGACAGACGATATTGAGTTTGAACACAGGGATAAAAAAAGCGTGTTAGTCCTTGGCGCTGGCCCATACAGAATTGGTAGCAGTGTGGAGTTCGACTGGGGAACCGTTAATATGGTGTGGGGGCTGAAGGAAAATGGAGTAAAAGAGGTCTCCATAATCAACTGTAACCCCGAAACAGTTTCTACTGATTATGATATTCCCGACAGACTGTACTTCGAAGAATTAACTTTTGAAAGAGTCATGGATATTTATCAAAAAGAGGAGCCAAGTGGAATCGTGACCTGTGTAGGAGGACAGACCTCAAACAACCTGACTCCGAACCTTGCCAAAGCAGGGGTTAAAATCATTGGAACCAGTAGCAATGATGTTGACACTGCTGAAGACAGGGTAAAGTTTGGAGGATTGATGGATGCGCTAGGGATAAAGCAGCCTGCTTGGAGAAAATTCACTACAATATCAGAAGCAAAACAATTCGCGGCTAGCGTACAATATCCTGTTCTGGTGAGGCCTTCATATGTGCTTAGCGGAGCAGCAATGAAAGTCGTTTGGGGCGAGCATCAGATGGAACAATATCTGACAGAGGCGACAAGCGTTACTCCCGACCATCCGGTTGTAATAAGTAAGTTCTTACAGGACGCAGCAGAAGTAGAAGTAGACGGCGTAGCATCAGAGACCGAAGTTATGATCGGTTCCATTATTGAACATATTGACAATGCTGGTATCCATTCTGGTGATGCAATTATGTGTATTCCACCTTGGAGGTTAAATAGAAAAACTATTGAAACTATAATAGAGTATTCAACCACAATTGGTAAAGCTCTAAAAATAAAGGGACCGTTTAATATACAATATTTGGTAAAGGATGATGAAGTATCAATAATAGAGGCCAATGTGAGAGCTTCGAGATCTATGCCTTTCGTTTCGAAATTTATAGGAATAAATTTGATTAACCTTTCGGCAAGAGCAATGATGGACAATCTGCAGCTACCACAAAGCGCAAAGGACATATGGCTGAAAAGCACAACAGGTTTCGGGATCAAAGTTCCTCAGTTTTCTTTCATGCAACTTGAGGGTGCAGACATTCTACTTAGTGTAGAAATGCAATCAACTGGTGAAGTTGCGTGTTTTGGAACTAGCTTTTATGATGCCCTATCTAAGGCTTATATTGCTGCTGGCTACTCGCTTCCATTGTCTGGCACAGCATTAGTTACAGTTGGAGGCCAAGAAAATAAAGAGAAATTGCTACCGTTAATTTCACGAATTTCTTCTGTGGGATACAATATAATCGCTACTGAACATACAGCTGAGTTTATTGAGAGAAATAATTTCAACAATATTCAGCGTGTTTATAAAATTAGCGAACCAAATCGTAAACCAAATATATCAGATTTATTGTTAGAACATAAAATTGACTTCATTATCAATATACCATCGACTTCTACAATTGAAAAATACGTTGGCATGTTGTACGACGAATATCTTATTAGAAGAAAAGCGGTAGAAATTGGCATCCCAGTTCTAACTACTATCGAAGCGGCTTCTTCATTTATAAAGACACTTGGGTGGCTAAAGAACCACACAGCAACTGTGAGCCCTCTTAGATCCTATTTGAAGATATAATAAAGTCAGAGCTCGATGTTAACTCTGACATAAACTCTCGTTTCTTAGATAATGACGTTTTGTAGAGTCTCTGTATCACCAATTATGGAGCCGTCAAGTGTTAGAACTATTGCTCTTTCAACAGCATTATATTTTAATACTTTACTGATCAAGGGACAAATTGATTTCCTGTAGCCACGTTCAGCCATCGCAAATAGATGCTTATTAAAGGATGGAATAACTATGATGTCTAATATCCCTGTTTTACCCGTCCAAATTGTTT
>Ga0173481_10000005_pt1 | contig 33211 bp, 35 predicted proteins | sample NitcycUS073202C2_FD_136667 | JGI IMG/M metagenome (GOLD analysis project Ga0173481, IMG submission 136667) | Soil microbial communities from Arlington Agricultural Research Station in Wisconsin, USA - Nitrogen cycling UWRJ-S073-202C-2 (version... ... | reverse complement strand
CTTTTCAAATATTCTCTTGCCAGGCTTGTCCCGTCTCCAGATTTAGTGGTAAAGGCAATTTCAGGATTTTCTCCAAAAAATTCCTTTACCTTAATATAAAAGTCATTCCAGTTCTTGCCAGTCGATCCACTAGAAGAAATTGGATTTACTATTAAGACTGTTTCAGTGTTAGTATCAGTAGCAATAGCAACAGGCTTTTCATTTTGTTTACTCATGATATGTATTATATCATCATCTAGATTATGTTATATGCCTTAAGAGCATTGCTGAACACAAGACTATAATTGTGGTAGAACAATAAATACTATAAATCTTATATTGTTTATTTCCGCAATCAATATTTGAAAAGCATGATTTATTGTCAAACTTCTAATCTAACTCTTTTCAAGATAACACAATTACTATCTGTTTTTATTCTAACCTTTTTATTTTAGTCACAACCAATTTGTAAATAGAGGTATTAATATCTGACAGCAATGGATGCATATAAATGACGTTGCCATAAAATCGTTAATAACCATTTAGAATAAATATCTACCTATGAAGGCATCTGATGTAATGTCTGTACAAGTGGTAGCAGCTAAAGACAATGTAACTGTTATAGAGGTCGCTACAAGATTAGTATTACGAGCATTTAACGGTCTACCTATAATCGATAATAATGGTACAGTAATAGGAATAGTAATTGCCATCTATGTACTACGTGCTATGAGAGATGGCAAAAATCTTGAAACATCCAGTAAGAGATTTAATAACTAAACCCTATTGTAGCCAAACGAGATACAAAAGTAGAGGATATAATTGACATTATGGATAAGAAAGGAGTTGATATGATTCCGGTAGTTAGCGAGAAGAAACATATGGCAGGTTTTTAGGTGTAATTTCCATATTAGATATATTAACAGAAAAAATGAATGAAAGGTTTGTTACGATAGAAAGGAATACTAATAGTACTGCTCATATGTAAATAATGTTCTTGTTTATATAGATTATATTAAAATTTCAGACATATGCTATACACCATTACTATACTTCTAACTTTCACAATTCTTTAGCTTGTTTTAATCCCCATTTCTCTCTTACTTTGTCTTCAAGTCTGTAAAAAATTAGCCTATCAAACACAAGTCCTATTGTAAAGATTGTTATCATAGCTGCAATTATTTGATCCATAAGCTGGAATTCTCTTCCAACAAGCAAAATATGTCCTAGACCTACCGATGCTGCAATCAGTATTTCAGCCCCTATCAAAGCATGCCAAGCAAATGACCAAGCCTGCCTTATACCTACAATCAGTGATGGTGTAGCAGCCGGCAGCATTACTAACCTGAATAATGTTAAGCCTCTTGCACCCATATTCTCAGCTGCTCGAATATATATTGTAGGTATGTTACTAATTCCGCTAAATGTTGATAACATAACCGAAAAGATAGAGCTCATGATAACAACAAAGAAAATACCAAAATCATTTAATCCAATTAATAAAATGGCAAATGGCACCCATGCTATACTGGGAAATGATTGTAACCCTAATGCAAAGGAGCTCATAGTTTTACCAAAGTTGCGGAACCTTATCATCAACAATCCAACTCCAACACCTAGGATAATGGAAATTGAAAAACTAATGATGAGTCGCCACATTGTCATTGCTATGCTTGTAAATAATATTGCACTAGTAAACAAATCTACAAAAGAGAAAGCCACCGTTGCAGGAGACGGCAGAGATACTCTTGGAAATATTCCGAGGACAAAAACCAGTTGCCATATGCCTATGAACACAGACACAGACAATACTGTATAGCCTATGCTTTCAAGATCAACTCCTTTAGTTTCTCTTCTTCTTTTTATTTTTTCTGACCCTTTCTTAAGGTGTGAATCTCGCTGCAATTTTATTTTCTCCCGTTTTAATATCTAGAATTTCATTACATTCAAACTGTCTTGACTGGTGCGAATTATGCTCTGTAATCGCATGCACCATAGTAAGATTATTGAATTGCCATAGCTGCATATATGGCAATTCCTAATATGTAAAGAATAATATAACTTAGATTAAACATGCAATTATAATCACTATTGTGCAAAATTAGCATATAAATTTCGACAAAACCTCTCGAGCAAGCGATCAGTTGGTCTTCTTCATATAGTCTCATATATCCTGTGTCTACCTTTAGATATTATCATCTACTCTTCATCAATTGTTATTCCGTTTACTAAAATTAAAATTATATTATTGTTATTACTGTCTTCAACATCGTATCCAGTAAAGATAGCTGCATAAGAAGAATTCTTTAATGTTTGAATAAGCGAATCATCATCTGGCGTGACGTTTAGTTCTAATTCATTTAACGGAATCATCTGTGCAGAGAAGTAAAATCTAAAGCTAGGCCTAATGTAATATTAGTCATAGTGACATTCAAAGACCTAAAGAAGAGACTTAACTTAGATTTTATTAGGATATTAAATGAGCTGAGTAGATGAGATCCTTTGAGATACTTTAACACTATAGATCTACTATAAATTTTTTACTAAAGTTTATTAGTAATGTTATGTTTATAATAAAAGAATATAATGTTGTCTAAAGAAGATACGTTATTAGAGCAACTTAGTATTACTTGCAAACTATGTGACACAAAATTTGACAGCTTGGGCGATATGCAACGTCATGTATTAACAGAACACATGCAAAAGGGAGACTACCAAATTCCATCAGAAAATAGAAGGAATAACAAGTACTAGACAAAATGTAAGTAGTTCAAAGGAAATCCATAAAGGACTTCCTTTATCGGGGTATTGCTAGAAGACTTTTTTGAATTCTCAACAGTATAAGTGCTGGTTTGTATTACTATGTGTGAATTGACAGATTATACCTGTGTAATGTAATACCATACTCTGCAACCCATGAATATTAATAATAACATGCTTGCGTAGAAAAGATGCTGATGCCCAAAATCGCTTTAATAGTAGGTTCAGTCAGACATGATAGACAAGGTATCAAAGTAGCTCGGTGGATGGAAGAGAAACTGAAAAATCGTAATCACATCGTATTTTTTATTGATCCTATTGATCTTAATTTGCCATTGCTCGATAGAATGTACAAGGAGATGACAAATCCTTCAGAAAAGCTAATAGAGCTTGAAAATAGAATTAAAGCTGCAGAAGGATACTTACCTATTACTCCAGAATATAATCATAGTACTTCTGCTGCAATGAAAAATACATTGGATTATTTTTTGGAAGAATATTATTTCAAGCCTTCCGCTATAGTGTCTTACTCTCCAGGCGGTTTTGGCGGAATTAATGCTGCTCAGCAGATGAGGTTAATATTTGCTGAATTGGGAGCACCATCTATACCGTCATCATTTCCGATATCAAGAGTACATGAGGTTTTTAATGGAAATGGAAAACTAATTGATGAAAAATACGAAAAAAGAGTCAAACGATTCCTAGATGAATTTGAGTGGTATATAGAGGCACTAAAAAATCAAAGAGAAAGAAAGGGCACTCCCTATTAGATTGAAATCCTGAAAGAGAACAATACCGGAGATAATTTTCATTATTAGCTTTTAATGATGCAAATCATGATTTACACTCACAAAAAGCTTGAGTTTGATTTTTCTTATATGGATTAGGATGATAATTCCTGTTCCTTTGGCCCCAAATAAGTTTCAAAAATCTTTATTTTTTGTTAACCTAAGTCTTTAACTGCGCACTTCCAAGAGTACTGAGAAGTCTTTGCACCATATCAAAGCTATATTGTATTTGGTTAAGTCAATTCCAACAGGTATATTGTAATTTTGGTTTCCATTATTTGCTTTTAGCCTCCCAAGATCTATGAAACTAGAGGCAGCTTTGTCAGTAGCAAGATAAAGATGAACATTGGGCCCATTTGTAGACTTGAAGCTTTCTAATCTGAGAATATTGCGTACACCTTCTAATGGAATTACTTTTGCTAATCCTTCTAATGGAATTACTTTTGCTAATCCTTCTGCATTATGAAACCCGTCACCGGCTCCAATGAAATAACCTGTCCTTATTATTGTAGATGCAGCAGTAGTTGTTGCATTACTTTGTTGTTGCTGTTGTTGTTTATTGATTATTCCTATCGCCATGAGGTCATTGTCATTAATAGTATTATTTACCTCAGCAGCTCCTATCATAACCATATTTTTCTGCCTTTGATTCATCTGTTTAGCCGCATTTATACTTGATCATTCATAGAAATGAATTTTTGATATTCTTGTGACGCTACCTTTTTGTTTATAACTGCAGCAGTTGTTGGCAAGGGCTCATTTACTGTAGTGCTAATAAACAATGGAGAAATAGTGCATATAGCAAAAGGTATTGCTAATGCAACTACTACTATAATTATAATGACGATTAGTATCTTTTTATTCAATATGAGTATGATGTTATGGCTATATAAAAGGACATTAATTAAATGGTCTTAAATTAAGACAATAAAAAATGAAGGTAGGTAAATTCACAAATTGTTATAATAACATCTGATGCTGCAATTCACTACGCAGTACCTTAACCAGAGGCATAACACTTACAAAAACAGTCTTGTTAACGCTCCAATAGAGATTGATGTAATAACCGCATTACATAATTCCATACATACTTATCATAACATTAGTTAGATGAAAAAATTTAAAAACTCCAAAATTAAATGGAGTACCAATACTCAAGGAAAACTATGTGCAGATTTAGCAGGCGAAGAAAAAATTTACCTATTTGGTCTTTCTGACTACTACAAATCACAGAAAAATCAGATTACATGATAAACACAGACAGGTCAAAAATGCTAATATGACAAGGATAAAGACAACTGCTATCTTCTGTCGATTTCTTTCTTGATCAAATTTTCTAAGTATTGCATATCAGTGCTTTCCATCCAAGCAATTTATGTTGCCTTAACTTATGACATTAGGAAGTTAGCTTATACATTTCCTATGGTCTGTTAATTTAGCTATATCTATATATCATAATTATTTTTCTCAAAATACTATTAAATTTAATTATTATTATTGCTCACTTGTATTTATAATCTAAATAGATACCAAAATATAGACATGTGTTACAAAAAACATATAAAATAATGCGATGATTACAGCAGTTACTATCTGGGATACATACAAGCATGACAATAATTAGCCAAGTTAAAAGATATTATTTTTATCACATATTTGACAAAGAGAGTTCATTTTATTGTTCAGATAATGATGATGCTGATCACCATTATCATTCTAAACCTTCTTTTCATCGTCGTACTTTACAAGATCAAGAACCAGATAGAACTGCTACCGCAGAAAGAGGAACAAAAGGAGTCCCATTTGTCAAAAGGATTCTTATTATAGATGACGATCCTGATATTACTTTAGCTTTAAAGACTGTTTTAGAAGATAATGGCTATGTAGTTGATGTATTTAACGATCCTGCAAATGTAGTTTCAAATTTCAAGCAACCTGGAATATATAATCTTTTGATTATTGACATTATAATGCCCAATATGGATGGCTTCGAGCTGTATGAAAAAGTTAAGAAGATAGATAGCAAAGTAAAAGCTTGTTTTATTACTGCTTATGATGTATATTCCGAAGCATTAAGGGAGATATACCCAGGCTTTGAAGTAGATTGTTTTATGAAAAAGCCAATTGAAAATGAAGATCTGCTAAGAAAAGTAATGAATGCAACAATATAGCGATCTCCTAGTGTGGAGATGATATTTTAAGAGGGGAAGTTTGTTATCATGTATTTGATTATCGTTATTATAGTATAGATAACTTTACTATGGTACACGTATGAGTCTCGAGTTTGTGTAATTCTTTGTCTTTAAAGTCAAAACTGTCACGTTCAATATCTCTGTAGTTAAGCAAGGTATCCAACTCGACCATGCTCCACTCTTCAAGTTCCATGGGTATCTGCAATAAGCTCAAATTGCAGTAATAGATTTATACTGATAAACAAGTTATCCTCGATTTGGAAATGTTTGTTAAATGTTAGTAGATAAATGTTTTTAGGTATTATTGTTTTATTGATTTATCTTAACTTGTTAAATTAACTGCATATTATGAAGTGGTGTGAGGACCAGACACATCTTGGAAATAAGTATAATGCAACTGTTTGCCATTATTCCTGTACGGCTTAATTCAACTTCACATTTCATACGTTATCGAGCATATATCTCATTTTGGTGAAAAAAATGGACATTTTGGAGAAATATAACGAAAAAAGAGACTTTACAAAGACACCCGAACCAGTAGGAAGAAATACGAAGGAAGATGCTAGAAAAAGTAAAGGGCATAGATTTGTGGTACATAAACATGATGCAACAAACCTGCATTATGATTTTCGATTAGAGACAAAAAAGGAAGGAGTATTAAAATCCTGGGTGGTACCCAAAGGTGTTTCCCTAGATCCCAAGGTAAAGAGGTTAGCCGTATTAACTGAAGATCATCCTTTAGACTATTTGCTTTTTGAAGGGATAATTCCAGAAGGAAGTTATGGGGGAGGAACTGTGATTGTTTGGGATACAGGCAGATACACTTCAGAACAAGAAATTTCAGGCCAGTTCAAAAATGGCAAAATTACCTTTGCTTTGTTTGGCCAGAAATTAAAAGGAAGATTTTCATTATTAAGAACATCAAGAGAAAACCAATGGCTTTTAATTAAAGGGAATGATGAGTTTGAATCTAAAGATGATTTAACTATTATACGACCTGAGTCAGTTCTAACTGGAAGAACTAATCAAGACTTGGAGAATAGTAAAGGAGATAATAAAAGTACGAAGTCAAACAATAAGAATAAGACCCCTATTAGAGAGCCTAAAAGAAAAGACAAGGATACTAATAATACTATTAATGATGACGACAACAACTACAAAAGAAAAGATGGTAAATCTGCGATACTTTCAACAGAGATCAATCTAAAAGAAAAAGAACTCAGCGTTACCGCAGAATTTCCAATAAAAATAAAGCCAATGCTAGCTACAGCAATAGATGAATCCTTCAATGATAAACAGTGGGTTTTTGAGGTAAAATGGGATGGAGTACGATCTATATTCTTTTTACACAAAGCAAAAGCAATATTTGAAATAAAATCTAGAAGTGACAAAACTATTACTCACAGGTATCCTGAACTAATAGAACCGCTAAAATTAGCAATAAAATGCCAAGAGTCAATCATACTAGACGGAGAAATTGTAGTACTAGATAAAGACGGGATACCAAGTTTTCAAAACCATCAGAGGAGAATGAACGTAGATTATAAAGCAGATATTGAGAAGTTATCTCAAGAAATACCTGCCACGTATTACATTTTTGATATTCTTTATTTGGATGGGGAAAAGTTGCAGAATTTAGACTTTCTCCAAAGAAGGAGTATCCTTTCTAAGGTTATAAATAAAAACAACAGAGTACAAATTTCTGATTTCTTTGAAGAAAGAGGAAGAGAGATCTTTGATAGTGTCAAATCGATGAATCTAGAAGGAATAGTGGCAAAACACAAGTCTAGTAGATACTTACAAGGTACAAGATCAAGAGAATGGCTAAAAATTAAAACTATAAAAACACAAGATTGTGTAGTAATAGGATATACAAAGGGAGAAGGAAACAGAGAGGGTTATTTTGGTTCTCTTCTCCTGGCGGTGTATGATGCTAACAAATTAAGGTTTGTCGGACATAGTGGAAGTGGGTTTGACTCCTCCCAGCTTGACGAAATACACAACAAACTTCAGCAGATGAAGATAGAAAAATGTCCTGTCGACTATATTCCATATACTAATCGAGCTCCTGTCTGGATTGAGCCTAAACTTGTAGCAGAGGTAAAGTTCAGTGACTGGACACACGAAAAGATTATGAGAGCCCCTATATTTCTTCGATTCAGGGAAGATAAAAAACCAGAAGAATGTATTATAGAAGAAGAAAAGAGTACCGAAGAATTGGTTTCAAGAGGCAATGAAAAGGAGCAACTACAAGAAGAAGAACTACCCACTATCCATGAAGCTTCTGAAATATCTTCATATGACAGTGATAATACTATTGCACAGTTATCTTCTTTTTCTCATCTTAATAAAGTATTCTGGAACAAAAGTGAGAAGCATCCACAACTGACTAAAAAGGATTTGATTGAGTACTACAATGAAATTAGTGAATATATTCTTCCTTATCTTAAGGATAGACCATTATCTTTGAGTAGATATCCTGACGGAATAAAAGGGAAGCATTTCTATCACAAGAATTGGGATAAGGAAAAACCTGACTTTGTACATACACTAAAGGTATACTCCAAATCAAAAGGTGGTATTGTTAACTATATTATGTGCAATAACAAATACACTCTTCTTTGGCTAGCAAACCTTGGATGTATAGAGATGCATCCATGGTATAGTAGAGTCAATGATTTTGATTTTTGCAAAGAAAATGCTGCTATAGATGAAGAAAAATGCGGATTGAACAGACCTGATTTCATAGTCTTTGATTTGGATCCTTATATTTACTCAGGTAGGGAGAAGAAAGGAGAAGGAAAGGAACCAGAATACAATTTCAAAGGATTTAAAGCTGCAGTTGATGTAGCATATGATATAAAAGATCTATTTAATGAATTAAAGATAAGGTCTTATGTAAAAACATCTGGAAAAACAGGATTACATATCTTTGTGCCCATTGTTTTATCGTATACATATGATCAGACAAGACGATTTGCTGAAATTATTGGGAAGATGCTAATTGCTAGGTATCCTAAAAAAATAACGATGGACTGGCTCACAACTAAAAGAGTTGGAAAGGTTTTCTTTGACCATAATCAAAATGCAATGGGAAAAACGATAGCATCAATCTTTTCTGCAAGGCCTACAGCTTCAGCTACTGTATCTATGCCTGTTACATGGGAAAAGTTATCGAGTATACTTCCAACAGATTTTAACATCTTAAATGCTAATGATTTCCTAAAAAAATCAGGAGACTCTTGTAATGGAGTATTGCAACAGAAACAAGACATAGTCAAACTGCTTGAAGATATATCGGTAACTAGCAATAGCCTTATTTCAAAGTAATAAGCAAAAAATATACATCAATGCCTAAAACCTGGCTAAGGTCCACAATTTCATACACAAGAGTTTATGTCTGGATACAATGCAGGGTTTAGGGCGTGTTCTTAACTTCAAATGACATCATTCTAGCAACAAGTCCTAACTCTCAAGTAGTAACTTTGTATCTGCTACTCGATTGTTAGCTCTAAATCTAATCCTCAGTTACTGGTTAGGATGTTGTATGCTAGTAGGACTGTCTAGATATCGAACCGATATCTGCATGGAAAAGAATTGAGGAAGCATAAAATAAGGGCGAAGTTGCTTCCAAAAATGTATAGTTTACTGCTCCTGTAAAAAATGACAATTAAATATATTAGTAAAGGCTAGTTTAAAAAGAAATTCATACCCAAAGTAAATTACTTTTTAATTCATGCTTCTCAAGAACCCCAATAGACATTCCTAAAATCTTTTTAAGATTGTTTGGCCCATTTATATCAGAGCCTCAAATAATAATTTTTGTAAATATACATGCCATCTTCTGACCTAATCTTTTTATAATTCATTTTTGATTACTTGTTGGTTATGTATTGCAAATGAATAATGACAGAGCTCTGTGTCCTATTTGTAAGAACAAATTGACTGAACATTCAGAATTGCAAGACAAAATATGCAATATGATTATAATAAAACAATTTGCAATAATCATTTGCACCGCTGATGTCATTGCTGAAAGATGATTCATAGGTTCTTATTCTCAAGCTCGCATTAGATGTTATATTGCCTTTTCATTTTCTTCTCCAGACTCGATATCGATCGCACGCGAAACTGGCGAAATAAATATCTTGCCCATTTTAGAATTTGCTCTGATAAGTTCAATGGCCTCATTTTCCTTTTCGTCTTCTACTATTACTTGAACTGTATACCTGTCACTGAATTCTGGTGTAAACATTTCTGTTCCTTTGGATGCATGGATTTTTGGAGCAATAGTCTTACCCCTTCCCTTGGCCTTCAGAATAGTTATACCGCCAACATGAATTTTTTTCAATGCCTCGCTAATTGCTTCTACATCATTTTGTGGAATTACTACATCTATTTTAATCAAGCAAATGGTACTTAGTTATTATCCATAAAAAACATTTTCTAGAATGCCGAAAGATAATTTGTGATATTATTAAAATGAAAAATATATATTATATATTCAGGTTGTAAAAAAAAGTCGTGGCAATAAATTCTGGGGATACTGCTTGGATGCTTATTGCTTCAAGCCTTGTATTGTTAATGATTCCCGCTCTAGGATTATTCGAAGCAGGCCTGTTACGAAGAAAGAATACGGTTTCTATATTTATGCAGATATTCTTTGGAATGGCGCTTTTGAGCGTCATGTGGTTTATCTTTGGGTTTAGTCTTACATTTGGACCAGATACTGCTGGTCTTGTGGGTAATTTGGACTGGACGTTCCTTAAAGGCGTGCCTTTTGATAGTTCACTTAAATATGCCCCAACTATTCCTGGGGTCTTATTTGTAAAATTCGAAATGATGTTTGCAGTCATCACTCCATTATTATTAACCGGAGCGATAGCTGAACGAATGAAGTTTAGTGCGTATGTTCTTTTCATCGCAGCATGGAGCTTTTTGATATACTATCCTCTTGTGCACTGGATTTGGGGAGGAGGATGGCTTGGTAAACTAGGAGTTTATGATTTTGCAGGTGGTATAGTAATTCATACCAGTGCTGGAATGGGAGCACTTGCCGCAGCGCTGGTGCTGGGAAGAAGAGCGAATTATGGCCCGTCCATCATGGTTCCACATAGTATCCCAATAGCTGTATTGGGGTCCTCTCTTTTATGGTTGGGTTGGTTTGGATTCAATGCAGGAAGTGCACTAGCCTCTGGCGGAGTAGCTGGAAACACAGTAATTGTCACTCATATGGCTTCAGCTGTATCAGCTCTTGTATGGGTAGCCCTTTCTTGGATGAGGACTCACAAACCAAGTGTAATAGCTGCAATAAATGGCGCTATTGCAGGACTTGCAGGGATAACTCCTGCGTCTGGGTATGTGAGTGTAGAACATGCATTTGCAATTGGGTTGGCTATTGGTATTGCCTCTTATATGGGAGTACTCTTCTTAAAGGAAAGGCTAAAGATAGATGATGCATTAGATGTAAGCTCAGTTCATGGTGTTGCAGGTATTATTGGATCTCTTGCTATTGGAATATTTGCAAGCTCATTGATAAATCCTAGTGGACCAAACGGATTATTATTTGGAAATATATATCAGCTTCCTATCCAAGCAATAGGCGTAGCTGTCGCAGGAACATTGGGTTTCGGAGGAACCTTGGTGATAATGAAAGTAATAGATGTATTGATAGGAGTTAGAGTGTCACCTGAGACAGAAGAAAGAGGTCTGGATATTGAAGAACATGCTGAACGTGCATATACAGATGAAGGAGAATTTGAAAAGCTCTAGCTATAATTGCACACAAAAAATTCCCTCTTTATTAAGGATCATAGATGAGTAAGCGTCGTATTCTGTCCAACTTTTTAGCAATTTATCGAAATGCAATTGAATGTTTAATATAGGAACTAAAATAAAAAAGACACACGGTAGGACATTTGAGATCAGAAGATAAGGCATATTGTTGTAATAGGAATCAACGTTCCTGAAAATGTTGATCTGCTCCATGGAATTAATTATATATATAAATTGCACAATCATTTTTGATGTAAGATTCGTAAGAATCAGAAGGCGTCCTTGTTCATATGGGCTGTATATATAACGTAATGAAAAAGAAATAAGAGCATATCTTTAATTAAAGCTATTCTTTATTCGTTATCGGCATAGAATAATGAGGAACATGGATCATATATATACCGATAAATCCTGCAACCCCTCCAAAAATGGCAAGGAATATGTTTTCAGGTAAGTGACTGTTGATTCCAAGTTCTTTTAACACCAATTGGATTAAGACTGTCATAAGTATACTGGAAGATCCTATTGTCGATGTAAGAGATGCACCTATCTTACTTAAGCCAGTTGAATAAGACAAGGAGCCAATAAATGGAAGTAGTGAGAACAACAAAAAGATAATAATACTGAATATTAATGGTTGTCTCAACAAGGATATTTCCTTAGGTGGTAACATTTCATGATCAGCCCCATATGATAATTCAACAATCATAAAACCAACAAGAATTAAACCGGAAGCAAGCATAGACGCTCCTGCCACTTCTATAGATGAATACTTTAAATTGAGTTTAGTTAGAAAGAGTACACCGCCTGCAAAGCCAAAAGCAGAAAGAATTGCTTCTACATCTCCATAGCTAATTTTTATTACAGGCAAGGATGACGCTCCTTCTGTTGATCGCGACGCTGGTGTTCTGCTTGTCTCTATATTATCAGGAACACCAAAATTGGTATCGCTTGCTATAGCCATGCAAAATCCGAGTAGGGCTATACTAATACCAATAAAATGAAACCTCTTCAGTCTCTCATTTAGGAATATTCGAGCTAAAAGCACTATGATAACTATCTCAAGTGGTCCAGCTATGAGAACCTCTTTTGATGCTCCTATTCGGTTAATAGAATCATACCATGTAAATATTCCAAATGACAAAGATAAAGATGCCAGGATCAGATTTTTCCACGACTTAGTGAAAAGAATTGATATTTTTCTATTCCTTTTAAGCACAAAGGCCGCGATCAGTGACAGCATTATCCCAGCTAAAGTGATACTTATGGCTGAAAGCATGATTGGAGAAATTCGGGCAAATGAAGAAGTTGTTAAATATTCAATTATAATCGATTCTATGGATATTGTGATCGCATAGACAAAAACTACCCACGATTTACGAATTAACAATGTCAAAAAAATAACAGAATAAGATTACAACTGAAGATGTAATATATGTTCTCCATGTAATGAGAGAAAAAGTACCTTAGTAGCTAAATGTACCTAACTATCAATTCCTTACTCTGGCTAAGTATGTATGCTATATATTAGAATTCATCTTTGTGAAGAATGATGAATTTTCTCTGAATATGCGTATATTCTCTCGGAATATTATTTTTTCCAATTTTTCTTGCTTTTTCATCCTAATATGTTATCTGCTATTTTTGTCCCTTGTCATACTGAAATTGATTCTGGTGATGAGGTTCTCGTATGATTTTTTTATTGAATACCATCTTCACTTAAGCAATATCATATGCAATCATATTCTTTATGACGCTATCTGGTTAAGCCGAAGTTTCAGCTTACTTTATTTTTAGCAATTCGAAAAAGATCATTCACAGATAGTATTTCTTAATCACTTAAATTTGATGAGGTGATTAAGGTAATATATAATATGATATTACTAATGTTTATGTTCTCCTGGTTCATGCGAAGCACCCCATCCTCCAACGCTACCGGTATATTCGCCTGTAACCTCCAAAACCTCTTCAGATTTAGCTATTTCCATAAGTGCTTCCAAAGATAACCTTTGGTTGGTTACATAATGAGTTCCATTGTCATATATGGCAGGCAACATGCCTGTTTTTTCAAATATGTGATTTTTCATTGCATCAGAGTTTGTTCCTTCCTTTGTGAATATTTCAACCATGTAAAATGGTGCACGTTCAGATTTTTCTTCCTCACGTACTAACAAGTCATGAATGAGTATAGGATCTACTTTAGGTAGATATGACTGATATAAGGTCTGCAGTCCATGAAATACATTCCTTAATTCTTTTAAGCTATCTGTAGACATATTATAATTATACATTATATGATGTCACTTTATCCGTTTAAGTGATACTCTCCCAAAGAGAGGTATAATCCTCTATTTCCTAAACTGTGAATCGCTTGTTTTCGTAATGTGAGAATCTCATGCGTTTACTTAAATATTTTCCGCAATTCTTCCTATTGAACTCTAGGAAAGAAAAGTTGCTATATCTATTCATATATTTATCTGAATGTCGAGGAAGTATTAGTAGATTGAAGAGTGCATATTTTCTAATGCATTATAGATGAGAGTTTTTAAACCGTGTTATCTTATGTTATATTGATTTTTGAAGAAAACTAGAGTAAGTTCTATTCTTAAATGGGCGGGGGGAAAAAGGAGAATTGCTGATTTTTTAAGCAGATTCTCTCCTAAAGTCATTGATCAATACTTTGAACCGTTTCTTGGAAGCGGCGCTCTATTCCTTTATCTTGCTCAAACAAAGCCACGATTCAAAGCAATATTGTCCGATTCGAATAACGACCTGATAAACGTCTACAAATGTGTTAGAGATAACGTTGGTGACTTGATTGATGTTCTAGAGATACACCAATCTAATTATTACAGACGCCCTGATGAGTATTACTACTATATACGAGATATCTACTCACCTGCAAATGACATTGAGAATGCATGTCGATTACTTTTTCTAAATAAGACATGCTACAATGGCCTCTATAGAGTCAATAAGTCAGGGTCATTTAATGTTCCACATGGAACTTATAAGAATCCTGTAATTTGTAATCGCAAAAAACTGCAGGCTTTTTCGGAAATCTTGGAAAGAACTGATGCAGAGATAATTTGTGATTACTACCAGCATGTAACTCTGAGGTGCAGACGTGGCGACTTTATCTATCTTGATCCACCATATTATCCTGTTAGCAAGAGTTGTTATTTTAAGGATTATACTAAAGATGAATTTGGCTACACAGAGCAGATAATGTTGGCAAAAGAGTTTAAGAGATTAAGCAGTACAGGATGCGCGGCATTATTATCAAATTCAAATTCTCCATTCATAACAGATTTATACAAAGGATTCAATATAATGACGTTATCTACAATAAGGCCAATTAACTGCAATGCCTCAAATCGTCTAGGACATCAGGAGCTTTTAATTACAAGTAAAAAGTTGCTGCCTGAAAAGAAAATCGTTCCAAATTATCAACAAAAGGTGCCGCTAGATGTAATCAGTATTTGAACAGATCGGATCCCTTGTTTTTTTGGTTTACTTTTTAAGTAATCTTTATGTTCTCCTAAAAAGGCAACAGTTTCTAAAGTGTTCACGCGTTAGCTATGAGTATTATCATTTATTCTCCAATTATTTGTATTGTTATTCTACGTTCCCTCGACCTCGTGTCTAACTCAAAGAATACTATTTGTTGCCAAGTGCCAAGTATTAAATTTCCATCTTTGAATGGAATAGTTAAGCCGGGCCCAATTAAAGACGCTCGAACATGTGAATGTCCATTTTCATCATGCCAGGTTTTGTCATGTTCATATTCTATATTCTGTGGTATTATTCTGTTCAACATCTTGGGAAAGTCATTTCTGAGACCCGGTTCATATTCAATAGTAGTTATAGCTCCGGTGGATCCAGAAACAAAAACTGTAACAATTCCATCTTTAAGCTTACTTTCATGTATGGCTTTTAAGGTTTGATCTGTTATATCGACCATATCATTTTCCCCTTTAGAATTAATTTTAATCGCCTTTGTAATTACAGTCATTCTAATTCAACAATTATCTACTAAATCCAATTTAATATCTATATCACGTGGTCTAAATGCCATTTGGAGTTTAGCACATGATCGGCAAAAGGATCCAATTAATACATAGTTCTGATTCTTACACTTCTTAGGGTGAGCATCTACTCGCTTACCACTCTCATACAAAACCTTGCGAATGTACCTATAGAATTTGCTTTAATCTGGCCATTTTTATAAAATTCTTCTGCAATTTTGTTATAAAGTTCATATTCCTTTTTGTCTTTTGGAAGACGGAAGTTAACTATTGGGTAACCTTGTTTATCTTCTATCATTTGTCTATAAATAAGTTATGGAAAACAATTCTATGTAAGTCTAAGGGTGTCATCTACTATAACCTGTGGAAAAGTTGGGAAAAGCTTAAATTCCATAAAGTTTCACCTCATATCATTCCACGACTTTCCACGAGCACTTTTCTGGACGATTGTAGGGCATTTTTCTGGGAATTTTTTGACAGTTATGGAAACTTTTCCAAACGAATACAATTTGTAAAACAGTTTGTAAACAAAATTGTAAACGTAAAACATTGTTGTATACTGTCTGTATACATGACAAATTTGTCAATATAGCCTATAGTGATGTATAGGACTATACTAAAGCTTATGAATCAGTCAATCGTAAATAAAATATGTTTGGTAGAACAGGTAAACCACATAAACCAATTCGATCTAGTTGCAAACATTGTAAACAAGTAGGTATATGATTCTGAAGATTATTTTAGAGGATAAGTAGTTCTTGAGACAGAACTATTTCAGAATCATATAACGATACAGGTTGCCAATTCTCAGCGTAGCGCTTACCATTTCGTTTCTGTTTTAGAACAAAATACATGATAGCAGTCCTTTATCCATTGTTGTTGATTGGCTGACTTATTGATTGTTTTGTCCATGAGCATCTTGCTAGTAAAATCATACACCTTAACAATATGAACAGAATTTGATTAGATTGTATCATATATAGTTAGTATATATAGATTAAAAGAAGGAAAGAAAGAAAGAAAATTCGAAGATCACAATATAGATAGATGGTGTAGAGACAGGTCCACAAAAAAGTCTATTCTTTGTTTCTAGTATCATTACCTTGACGATTAAATAATAACTCGCCCAGATTCCATTTTAAATGAATTATAGTTATTTTAACATACTGGCTTCTTTTTGCATTATACTCTGATGTTAATAGCTTATTATTGTCATCGTTATCAATATTGTTATTTATCACTTCGATCTTTTCCATTCTATTAATAAATGTAGATCCATCCGTTGTCATCTGTAGTTCGTAGCTAACTATGTGATCTTTATTTCTATGTGAAAGACATAGATTGGGAAATAATTCTTTATACCTGTGATATTTATTTTTATAGTTGGCTTTCTCCAAGTTCTTCAAAACCTCATAACTTGCATCAAAGAAAGGAATAGCATTCTTCAAAAATCCCTTCACCTCTGATAACTCATTTTGTTGTATTCCATAGGTTTTTTCTTCATTCCATTTTAAATAGTAATTACCAACTTTTATTCGTGGTTTGTGGTAGCGTTTAGCTGTTAGGCTTTCTTTTATAGATTCTAGAATGTCCATTTAATCCCACAAATATATGTATATATATAAAATAGATATAAACCCAATGAATTATCTTACTTTTTATTTTATTTTCGCAGCAACTAAATAAACATAATAATATATTGAGAGTAGGTATATATTATACACTTCAGTAATTTTTTGGAGGAAATTGTTATTGTTATTACTACTTCCCACTTATTCATTAAATATAATTACTCTCTGCAGGTTTACAAAATATGATCCATGAAAAAAGAGATATCTGTTGAATTTACAGAATTAAATCAAACCATATTAATAGAGTTAAATGACTCAAAATCTCCTAAAACTATCAAAGCAATACTTGATAATCTGCCAATAAAAGTAAAAATTAACAGATGGGGAGATGAGCTTTATACGGACAAGACTCTAATCTCGGCTGAAAAGGAGAATCCTCAATCTATTGTCTATTTATCGGATATTGCATATTGGCCAGAAGGTAAGGCAATTTGTCTGTTTTTGGGTCCTACTCCCATAAGCAAAGAACCAAATAGAATACTGCCTTATTCTCCAGTAAATATAGTAGGCAAAATTATTACGTCCTCTACAGATGATATTTTAGAGAAAGTTAAAGAAAGCACTACTGTCTTTATTAAAACTCTAGAAAAGGAAAAAAATGAAATAACAGCACATAATTTTAACAACGGTGAATACAAGAATCATAAAAATATAAAGAAGCCGTAAAGAATAAGAAAACTGATCTTCAAACAAACCTAGCCATTCTGTTCTTCTATATCTATCTTTTTAAAAGCCTTTTTTCTCTTGGCGCTTGTTCCCATCTCTCTCGTACCAGACGATACAATCTCAATTAGTTTTGCTTTACTATTTGAGTATGGTTTTGGCCTCAGCAATCTGCCCAGCCTTTGAATAAACTCTCTGCTACTTCCCGTTCCGCTCACAATGATACCAACCTCGGCGTCTGGAACATCTACACCTTCATCCAACACTTTGGAGGTTACTAAGGCAGTATACCTTCCATCTTTAAATCCTTGTAAAGTGTCTTGTCTTTCTGCCTTGCTTGATCTATAAGTAATGTAAGGGATCAAAAACTGATCCGAGATATTATATACTAGTTTGTTATGCTGTGTAAATATTATTGTCTTTCTGCCTTTATTTTCTGAAAGGATTTCTCTTAGCTCTTCAATTTTAGATTTGCTGTTCAGAGCAATATCCATAGCCTTGTTTCTTGCTAGTACTGCTTGTCGTGCAATTCTACTTCTTCCTGACATCATTATCAACTTACGAAAAGAATCAGAGTAATTCATTCTTAATCCCATCTTAATCAAATTTGTCTGATAAATGCCAAAGCTCTTTTTGTATTCTTCAACTTCCTCTGGAAGCATATCTATGTGTCTTCTTTCTATTTCAAATGATGAAAGATGTTTGTTCTTTGCAAGATCAGAAGGATGAGCTTCAAATACTATGCCACCGCCGACTAATCTTGGAAAATCCTTATGTAAGTTGTCTTCTCTTTCAATTGTAGCGGTTAACCCTAACCTAAATGGAGATGCAAATTGCTCTGCTATTAACCTGTAACCAGGTGCAGCCAAGTGATGTAGTTCATCGAATATGATTAATGCAAATTTGTTACCAATACTTGGTGCGCGTATATACGCCGAATCATAAGTACACACCGTAATTGCTTGAATATCGTCTACTCCTCCACCTAAATTTCCAATTTTAATATTTACGAAATACTTTGAAAGTACTGACGTCCATTGGTCCATTAGATCAATAGTTGGTACTATGATTAGCGAAGCAGAGTTTACGACTTCTACTGCCTTCACGCCAATAACCGTCTTTCCTGAACCTGTTGGTAATACTATACATCCCCTCTTTCCTGCTTTGATCCAGTTGTCAACTGCCTTTTGTTGATAGTCTCTTAAAGATAGATAGTTGTGAGGATTATTATTGTTATTACCAGTACTAACACCATGACCAGTGCTACCCTTCTGATCTAGTGTGATATTTGGAGAAGGTATCAGATCCAATACAAGGCTATCATCGTATTCGACTTCGCTTTGCTTAAGATAATCGAGAATATTTTGGTAATACAAAGCTTGTGCTCTTAGAGAATTCGTTCTTGGATCAAATGAGGCATAAGGTATATGCGAAATACCACCTCTTATGAGAATACTTCCATTATCATATGTTAAAACTGTTTTCTGCAATTCATATTATATTATACAAAAAAAGATTAAAAGCATTGGGCCAGGAACCTTTTGTTAAACGTAGAGCAGTATACAGCTGCTATTATCATTTCTATGGTATGTGGCTGGTAAAGTCATTTTAGCATTATTATCATTATTTATGTTTAGTGGTTGGTTGCTTGACTATGTTATCTTATATATTTAATCCACGTTAATTATCAGTCACATACCATACTATTCTTCTATCGTCTCTTTCTACATTTGTTATAGGATCTACTGATGACTCTATTGCAATTTCCTGACCTATTTTATCTTCCATATAATCTTGAAAGTCTTTAATATCTTGGAACTCAGTGTACGGTCGTCCTGATTCTAGAAGTCCAACTATTGCATTACTTGTAGTATCTTTTTTGTATTTTGAAAAGTCTACAGGTGTCTTAAATGCAATTCCTATAATATAATCTATAAACCAAACATCCTCATCTTGTATTATATATGCATACTCTGCATTTGCAGAGGTAGTTGTACTCGATAATTGTTTAATCTGAGCCATAACTTTATTCCTTAATCTGTATATAAGATGCCTTCAGTTAAATGCTTCTGTTATTTTTTAAATCGCAATATATAATCTAGATATTTATATTCAATGCACATAACCAAACAATCACAAATAATCTAGTAACGTTTTTTGCTGTGGAGGCTTTTTCTTTTCCATCCTCACTAAATTTGATGCTTTTATTCCTACTTTTCTGACCGCCATTGTTGCTGTTGTTCTCTTGTTGCTATTGTCATTAGAAAAATAGAATCTATCCAGCAATTCTTCTAAAACAGAAACTATACTCTCACGTTTATTTTGGTAATTTGCAAACGACATCTCTCTGGTCTCAATTGAAAAGTCAGATCTAACTAGTTTTATGCCTATTGTTTTAAATTCATATCCCTCTCTTCTTAGCCTTTCATGTATTTCATCAGCTAGTTCATTTAGATAGCTCAGTATCACCTTTTTATCCGTTGTATACCGATTAAGAGTTTGCTCAGTACTCAGAGACACGTGATCTCCTCGTGGTATAACACGTTCGTTATCTCTACCATTAGCTACTTGCCACATCCAAATGCCATTCTTCTTGCCAAATCTTTCTGTTAGTCTTTGGACATCACAGTTTGCTAGCTGACCGATAGTTTGAATTCCCATTTCTTCTTTAAGTATATGTTGAGTTTTAACTCCTATGCCGGAGATCCTTTCAACTTCTAGATTCTTAAAGAACTTCACCAGCTTGTCTGGATAAATTATAGTAAGTCCGTCTGGTTTATTAAAATCTGAAGCAACTTTTGCAGCAGATTTTGTAGGTGCTACGCCTATAGAGCACAAAAGTCCACATTCATGTTTAACTGAGCTTTTGATTCTGGTTGCATATTCTTGGATGTTAAATTGCTCAGTAGTATTATCTTCTATTATTTTTCTTGTGCAATCCAGGTATGCTTCGTCTATGCTAGTTTGCTCCAATATATCTGAATGTTCTTCTAATACGCTCATGACTTTTTCCGAAACTTGGCGATAATATGGCATGTCTACAGGATGTAAGATCAACCCGGGACATAATTCCTTGGCTTTTGAAAGCGCCATTGCTGACGTAACTCCTGATTTTCTAGCTTCATAAGAGCATGAGGCCACGACACCTTTGGTTATGTTATCTCCTCTATGTTGTGGTTGCTGGTCAGTCATAATTACAGCATGTGGTTTTCCTTTTAATGCTGGATCTCTTAGCTCTTCACAAGATGGATAAAATGCGTTCAAGTCAACAGACATTATTACTCTGTCTAGCCATTGACTATGACCATATTTTTTCTCTGACAGATTCAGTAATTTCAAAACATAGTTTGCTTTTGAAGGCTGCTCCACAACCACTATTGCAAAATCAAGCTCTTTTTCCTCTATTTCTCGTTCCTTAATTTTTTCAATCCAGTTTTTCTCATTTTGACTAATTCTAAGGTACAAGAAATCTGCAGTGACTACAGGATAAGATCCACAGCCATTATTATTATTACACCACACTACAGCCGCATTATACTTCTTTAGAATATTATAAGTTAAATCTTGGAACCATGAGAAATGATCAAATTCTAAAGCTACGGAATATCCATGATAGGTACAGACATCTAATATATTATTAAGCCATTCTTTCCCGCTATTCAAAGTCAGTTTTGACGGTGTCTTTATGCCTATTGCAAGAATCTTCTTTTCTAAAGGTGCAAGTTCTTCTAAAAAATTGCTAATCTTATTTGTGTCAGTATAGCCGTCGTTGCCACCTATTATCTCTGAAGATAACTTTACAGCAAAACGAAAATTATCAGGAGTATTTTCTGCCCATTTTCTAAAAGTGAATTTGTTAATTATATTTGAATAATAACTGCTAGAACCACTAGATATAGGGGCCCTCGTAGTGGTAGTAGTAGTGTTGGCAGGATTACGGTTTTTACCACTTAAATTAACTTCGACGAAATGAAAAATTTTGGCATAGTACGCAAGATAGTCTTTAGGATCCAAATTAGCAGGATAGAAACTTTCTTCTTTTATCCATGTCTGATTTCTCCACCCTTTACAACCAACATAATAATGTCTCAAGTTCATCTACAGCTCTTTCTTATCACTTATCAAACACTATCTTGACATATTTATGAAAAATATTTTTAGCTAATGTTGCAGCTTATACCATAATTAATTGTATGTATGACACATAAATAGTATTTGTAGAGTTCTACACCTTAGCAATACACTTAATCTCGATCATGAGTTCAGGGAATGCAAGACGCTGAATTTGTACGATGGTGCTTGCAGCAATAGGAGTACCGAAAAATATGTCCTCTCTGCATTTGACTGCTGCAGCAAATGCCGTATTCATATCTGTCACGAACAGTATCTCATCGACTATGTTATCCATCGTTGCCCCGTACTGTGCGAGCACCTTCCGTATGTTGGAATATGCTTGGCGCATCTGAGCCTCCATATCGCCTAGACCAACAATATCGCCCTTATCGTCATGGCTCACCTGCCCTGATACATATATGGTGTCCCCAACTTTCACCGCCTGGGCATAACCGTACTCTTTCTCCCAAGGCATGCCAAGACTAGTTGTCTCTTTGTTGATTGTCAAAATATTGCTCCCTTTGTTATTCGTGAAACTTCTTAACACATGAGATAACTTGCACGAACAGCATGTACCAGCCAGGTGTCATACTAGCGATATCAAGTCTAAGTTCTGAGTCTAAATACATATATGTAATCTTTTATGAAATTAATGAATAATAAAGATACTGGAAAAACAAAAGGTTGCAAAATCACCTCGAATTGGATGCATAATCGTCTAGGCTACTATTCGAGCTATTTGTTTTAGACAAAGTATGTCAGAAAGTCTTCTTACCTCCAACCATTAGGCAAAATCGCGCAAGTGTTCGAAACAAACAATATCGACATATTGAAGTTTGCATAAAAGAAAGGTTTCATTTCTCAAATATGATATATCTCTATTTACAGTAGCTAATCCAACTTGCAATATTTGCGATATCTCTCTTTGGACGTATCCTTTACTGCAAAGCTCTTGCACTTTATCTCTTCGCCATTGTACTTGTTGATCTTGATTCTGCTGTTCCATATGTGAGCTCAAATGTTCTGTTCTCCTATGCTCTTTTTAGAAGGCTATTCCATTCTGACGTTATGAATATAATTTATGAAAGGTGGCTTTATACATTTCAATCTTCATTTAAATTAGGGCTTAAACAAATAGCAAAAATCTTTTATCAAGACGATACCATCAAGGATGTTATATACATTATTACCATTCCAACTATAAAACCAGCAATTAGGGCATGCACGTTGGATACACATTAACAACGATGTATCAAAGTGCTTCATAAAGTATCCAGATCACACATTAGAAATCACCAGATCACCAAATGAAAGTCAATCTATACTGCAGGTTCACCTATCAGAAGAATATGTGTTTGATCCACTAAAGGGATTAATAGCACAATATAATAAAGCTCGTCAATACGCTTCATTAGCAGCTCAAAGATTAAGGCTTAATATCTACGATAATGGCATGCTTGTAAAAAAGCTGCATATGGCATTTGAACATGACCTGATTGCATTATACCTTGCTACATTTCAAACAGCTGAAATTACTACAAAAGATGGAGCTGGTAAATCATGGATGGACGCTAGCAAGGGAAGAGTAGAGCTAGAAACAAATGATGTGAATTACGCTTACAAATATCTAAAAATGCCTGAGAATATCAGCGATATTTATGATATTATTGTCAGACTAGCAAGAAAATCAAGTGGCTATGCACAACATTATGATCCTTGTATGACAGATAATAACTGAATCGAAGCAACCAGTAATTTATAGCAGGAATAAATCAAAAGCAATTGCTAGGCTTGCCAATAGAGAGAATCATGCGGAATCCAGCTGTAATCTTTTGAGCCCTTTTGCTCAGGTCTAAAGTACTTTGCAGAAGTAAATCCTCTTCTTATCCAAGGATTTGAGTTTGATTGACTAACTAACCAATCATGAACTTGCATCCTGTTTTGTGGGTCCATATTATGAACATCTTGTAGCCTGCATTGTTTACCAATATTCAGACAGCCATGCCACATAAATAGAGACTTCATTATTGCTTCTTCAGTAGTTGAGGCAATTTGAGGATATTTTTTCAGAACTTCCATTCCTAGTTTGTCAAACTCTTCAATTAATTGATTGTCGTCCTTTACTCTTATTGCATGTGGATCTGATATCAAAGGGTCACGTAGAATAGGTTTCACAGCAGGATGACTTAGTAATTCACTTTCAACTAATTCTACAATTTCAATTACTTGCTCTTTTGATAAGCTTTGGTTAGATGCTGTATCTCCAATATTTAATTTGCAAACATCCCTAATTGTTTCAGCTAAATGATATATATCCTTTAGATTTGGATCCTCTGAGTATTCTGCCCCATCAGAGCCAGTGTACATGAAAATTGCAGGTAAGTTATCCATTGCTTTGGACATGGATTGCTTAAGATTTGACATTTTAGACTAGTGGTAATCCTGCAGAATATTACATAAATTATACTTTGGACAAGAAGACATACATCCAAGATATTTTCTCTCAAGGTCTCGTGCTTCCCCTGCGATTTTTCTAATCTCAATTGGAATATCATTTGTTAGTATTCAATTATCGAATTTTTCTGGACTTTAATCTTGCCTGTTAGTATTATTGTATACATGAAACATATTCCTCATATTTCCAAGTTGTGCGACGTCAAATCTGCTATAAATCGAGTTTCAATAGGTATAATCGATTTCAGGTGCCAATATCATATGATACTAGGTAGTCTCCCTTTTCTTATCAAAGCAATAGTGGTATACTCCTGCTGTTTCTTATAGGTCTATTAGTAAAAAAGTCTACTAAATGCTGCATTATAAGGTCCCACTATAGTCAATAGTGTTATAATCTTAATGATTTCCTATCAGATTGATTATTAAATAATTAATACAAAAAATGTTTTATGCAATCCGCCGTCTTCATAAAACCCCATTTTGAGTTCAGCTAAAACTGAATGATAATAGATGGTGATAGATGGTGATACAAGATAACGCCTGATTATGGATGGATAACAAGATAATGAAAATGATAACTTAATGATAACTGGATGGTAATATAAGATACAGAATGGTAACAATGGCTTGTTTTTATTTTATACTCATTTTTTATAAAGACTTGCAGAAATATATGACATCAGATATAGACTCAAATGGAGTATTAACGAGGAAGGAAAAAGAAGAGCTTGTCTTAGACCTGTATTTTAATCAGAACAAAACCTATCACGAATGGTTGCTAAAATCCCAAATTACAGTGTCTCCTACCTTTGATATAGGATATACAGAATCTTTGATAATACCAGTTTCATTAATGTGTTCACTAGATTATACAAGTAAATTATTTAATAGATGAATAACTCACTAATATATTCAGGTTTCATTATAAGATTCATCTTCAATAAAGCAAACCCCTTAAGTGAGTGAAAATATTTCACTGCTAGTTTTCGCATTTTTCTTTTGAAGTTAAGGTTTTATCAACTTGAGATGAATTTGTATGGTGCTGACAATATCTATATTTTTACTGAAGAATAAAAAGCAAGACTACAAATTCTTAGATCATATTGCCTTCAAATTTTATACGAATAGATAATAAAACTCCCTTTGTCACTTTATTAATGATTATATTAATTGAATCGGTTCTCAAGCTCCGAGTCTCCTATTTCAAAGCAGGCACATGGTCTGAAAGATAGAGTACGTAGAGACTCAGAGAGATATGACGAGACATTTCGAGTTGGGGTTGAGATTGAAGGGTGTTTGCTCGATAAAAAAGGAATGCTTGTTAATGCTGCTCCATTAATTGAAGCGCTAAAAGGAAAAACACACGAACTTGATTTCGAATATGGTATATGCCAATTTGAGTACAAAACTCCACCTACTCCAATGCACAATCTTCTTGATCTTAATACTCTCTTTGAAGAATTTATAGAGCGTCTGAATGCAATAGTGCAGAAAGTATACAAGAATAGAGAAATGGTTTTTCCCGTATTCTTAGGAGCTAACCCATCTCCAGAGATTTTAAAATACGATGATAATAATAATAATAATTATAGATTTGTTACCTCTAAGCCCAGGTACAAAAAACTCGCACGATGGCAAAGCGAAATCCCTGATGTAGAAATAGAGGGGTTGAAGTTCAAGGCACTACAAGTTCCAGCTGCTATTCAAGGATTTCATCTGCATCTCCAAGGACAGAATCCTTTCCATACCGCGCAAATGTTCAATCATATATTAAATTTGATTCCATCAGCTATTATACTTGGGGCTAATAGCCGGCTTCTTGCTGGTAGGGTGTTTTCATTTCATGAACCTAGGATCCACCTATATGATCAATCGGAACAGCAAAATTCAGGATTTCCAACTATTAGCCGATATCTAAATGGCGTTGAAGACTACATAGACTATATTACTTCACGTGACAAAATTATTGCAAAAGACTACTTTGAATTAGAAAAAGAGAGGCATGATGATGCACGAATTCGTTTGAACTCAAAGTATTACCGCGTTGAGACTAGAATCATGTCAGTACAACCAACCCCAAAATCATTGATGGCAATGATAGAATTTTTTATAGGCTATATTTATATGGCTATTCATGAGGATAGGCAGTTGCGACCACTTTCATCCTTAAGGGAGGAAAGATTATCAGCCGTTAGATCAGGATTTGATGCCAAGACTCACTTTAATATAACAGATACAATAAGAAATCAACTGGATTTTGCACGTAAGGGGCTATCTAATTTAGATATCAAGTCAGAATTTCTTAGCATACTTGACAAAAGGCTAGAACATAAGACTACTCCTGGAGGATATGTGGCCAAACTATGGCAGGATAAATTCAATGGATCTACTGAACAAACACTCTTTGAAGTACTATCTGATATTTGGGAAAGGACAAAAAACAACATTCCTATAACTTAACACTATTATTTTCTTAGTTGTGATGCTTAACAATCGTTTATATGATTGATATTTGTCTTTCCAGTAAAGAACTATCGTCGGACAAGATTGATACAAAGTGGATGTCAAAAAAATAGATAGCGATTATGATTATGGTGTTATTACGGATCTGCAAACATTGATCAGGCAGCCAAGCGTTTCTGCGAAAAAACAAGGATTAGTTGAATGCGCCAGCCTAGTTGTACGACTAATGAGAAAGGCTGGAATTAATGCTAAACTTCTCTATGTTAAAAGCAATCTTCAAAAAGCAGTAGAAGATGACATCGATCCATATTCGCCTTCATCAGCTCCACCAATAGTTTATGGCGAAGTCAGATCTAAATCAAATCCCAACGGAAGAACTATTTTGTTTTACAATCATTATGACGTTCAACCAATAGAACCACTGAAATTATGGAAGGAAGATCCTTTCAGTGGAAAAGTGGAGGGTAACTTTGTATTTGGACGCGGTTCTGCAGATGATAAAGGCGAGTTAATTACTCGAATCAAAGCAGTTGAATATTATCTAAGCAGAACAGGGGATGTTCCGTGTAATGTTAAATTTATAGTAGAAGGAGAAGAAGAAATTGGAAGTACACACTTGAGTGAATACCTTAATTTGTACAAACACAAATTCAGGTGTGACGTAGTAATCTGGGAAAGCGGCTTTATAGACACAATCGGTCGGCCTATTATTTCTTTAGGCCAAAAAGGCATTCTGTCTGTTGAAATCATTTCAAAAGGGCCAAATAAGGATGTTCATTCCAGCCTTGCAGTTTTACTTGAGAATCCTGCGTGGCATCTTATAAGGGCTTTAAATACTTTAAGAGACGATAAAGGAAAAATTCTGGTAAAGGATTGGTATAAAGAGGTAAGGGATTTTACACACGAAGAACTTTGTTTTATTGACAAGGAAAGATTTGACGAGGATGCTTTGAAGAAAGAGTACGGTATAGTTAATTTTCTCAATAATATGCAAGGTGTTGAAGTTAAGAAAGCATTTGAAGGGATGCCGACATGCAATATTTCTGGGTTAGCATCAGGCTATAGTGGTAAAGGTTCAAAAACTATCATTCCCTCTATAGCTATTGCAAGACTAGATTTCAGACTTGTGCCATATATGATACCACAGATACAATTTAACAGACTCAAAGAGCATCTAAAAGAGCACGGTTATGATAATCGTGATATAAATATGCGGTTCCTAGATGGAGAACCTGCTGCCAGAACTCCTGCAAGTCATCCATTTGTAGATACTGTTAAAGACGCTGCAGTAGAGGTCTATGGTGACGTTGTTATCAATGTATCTGCAGCTGGTACGGGTCCGATGTATTACTTTGATAAACTGTTAGGCGTACCTTGCATTTGTATTGGTGGTACTGATATATCTAACAGATCTCATTCACCAAATGAATATATGAGAATAGACTCATTGAACAAAACTATAAGATGTATTACGGTTATTTTAGAGAAATTTGCTCATTGAAACTATTTTAATTTAATTTAAAAAGTACAGGTGACTAAATTGTATACTATTGGATATGGATTATTTAACATCTGCCGCATATATGCGATGGAATAAATTTTTAGAAACTGTCAAAACCACCACCACCGTCAAATCCATCAAAACCACCTGAATCAGAGCTACTGTTGTCGTAATCAGCCCCTTCACCAGTGTTGCTATCACTTCCTCCTGATGTTCCGCCATGATCGTGTGCAGAGTGGTCGGCGTCATTACTATTGTCAGTCTGCTGATGACCACCGCCGCCATTCTCACTTCCCATCATTGCGTTTTCCATTGGATTAATACCTAATCCCATAAACGACATCATAGATGTAAAAAACATCATATCCATAATACCGGAGAATAACATCATAGGCATCCACATTCGATTAGCATCCATATAGCTTTGCAGCTGGGTGCCATCGCCATTATTATATGACTGCAGCATCTGCTGCTTTTTTTGCTCTAAATCCTGTTTCTTTGCGTTAAGAAGTTTCATACCTACATCAGTGATACCCAGCTCTAGCTTTTTCTTTCTGAAGATCAAGCCTTTCTTTTCAGTCTTGACTATCAATCTTTGAGTCAATAAATCATTTATGATTAATTCCACTTCCTCCTTATGCAATTTAGTAGCCCTAGATATTTTATCTACATCCGCGATGCCCCTAGATATGGCGTCAAGTACTATGAAATGATTAGGACTTTCATCAAATTCCCCATCGGTAGACATAGTATATGGTTTTTCTATGTGCAATCTTCAATAAATCCTTTGTTATGTTAGCGGTCACCATAAAAATATCTAAGATTATATTGTCATTACAAAGATTATCCAGTATGCATTGGACGTTAGTAAGTAAGTATAAACTTTTTTGTATTTGTCGCTGCAAAATACTCATATTTATATCATTGCTATCCTTAACTCTGACATTAGTTTGTTCATTATCGATTACTAATTCTTATGGTTCAACTATACTAAGCTCTGCAATATCTGTATCAGCTATTTTTGGCACATCTTCTCCAACAACAACTACTAGCAATGATTTCTTAACATATCAAGATGTTACCTTAGGAATAAAAATAGATTATCCCGCTGGGTGGATACACGAATTGCACGCTGGTGGGCTTGTCACCTTTCTTGCAAGTCTAGAAGGTGATTCAAATACGTATCCTGCAGGTCTTGGCATAACAGTTCAACATTTAAAATCAAAAAATATGCCACTTAGTGAAATAACGAGAGTACAGATCAAAAACTTGACACAAAACCATCCTGATTTTAGACTTGTAGAATCAACTGAGTTTAAGATAGCAGGCAATATTGCCAATAAGATAGTTTTTACTGCAACAGACAGTATGAAACACGAACGAAAGGCAATGCAGATCTGGACGTTAAATGGAGATAAGGCATATCTTATCACATACAAAGCAGAGCCCGGAAAATACTCTAAATATTTACCAACAATACAGAAAATGCTTGATTCATTTCAATTTGTTAAGTGAAAGAAGATTGGTCTGACTCCCCACGCTGCCTCAATTAGTTGGAGATAGTTATTTCGAATTGTGTTATTTCTCTGCCAATTATCGGGCTGTATCTTTATACAAAATATGAGCCAAATTTGATTATTTGGTCAGTTAATTATTCTACTTTTATTGTCTTGCCTTTTGACTTCGTCTGGTCTTTTTTCTTAAATGTTATTTCTAATATCCCGTTATTGTAAGTAGACTTGGCAGTCTCTATATCTGTTTCTAGAGGAACTTCAATAGACTTGTGATATTTCCTTTTAGGATCGTCACTTTTCACTTCTAAGGTCTGATCATAAGCATTTATTCTGATGTTGTTTTTGTTTATTCCGGGCATTTCTATTACTACTTTAACTTCATTATCAGTTGTAGTTATATCTACTAAAGGCTCTACCTCACCACTAATTTCAGGTCTAGCCATTCCACCAAAGCCTCTTGACGGTTTTATGTTGCCAAATTCTCTTACTCTGGGTTTACCATCAGGTCCTACAGTCATAGAATATCCATATACGAATGGTCCTGCTTCTCTTATTTTTCCACCCTCTGGCGTAGTATATTCTCTAACCAAATCTTTGGGGATCCTTTTTTCTATGTCTTCAAATTCTCTTTCCATCTCGCGCCTCATCTGATCAAAACCTCTGAACATATCATCAAAGAATCCGCCTCCAAAGCCTCTCCGGCCCATTCCGCTGAAGAATCTCCTATACCAGTCAAATGGTTCTATGTCATCTGAACTCAAATACCACTATTCACCTATACAGTACTATGTACTAATGATACTTAAAATTTTACATATACCGAGGCTATCTTTAATTTCGCTTTTATATACATATAACAAAGTAAGCTATTCACAACCAAAGAACTGGGTAAAGGTAATGGTTTTGGATTAAGTATAAGCCACAGGATTATTGTGGACACTCACAAAGGAGACATACGTTTTAATTCTAAGCCTGGAGAGACTATTTTTCAGGTTCGTCTCCCTGTAATTTACAAAGGAACTGTTTCTCGAGGGTAGTTCACTTCCTGTATTGCCTGGAAGCACAACTGGTCCAGGTCGCGGTTTTATCCAAATGCTACCAGCTACTCCAACTTCAACGCCAACAAATACAGGCATACCGGTGGGAGTACTTCTAAGTTGACCACCTGTGTCCACATTTGAGACATCGGAATTCAAAACCTGACTTCTGTTTTGAGTCGGTAGCTACTACCTCCTTGTCTTTACAACGAGGACAATCCATTATTCTCCTATGTTTGTCTGCATGTAAATAGAGTTTTCCGATGTGCTTTGAGCTATGCTAAGTTAGCAACGTAAAGTAGACAAAGCGGATCCATCTATTACAACAGTTCCTTAAAGTAGAGAAATGGACTATTTTTTAGAACCGCCTATGACGTATCAAGTCTTATCTTATAGATACCCCTGGATTAGATGGCTTCTTAGCAATCATCTATTTTGGGTAGCAAAAATGAGTCAAATCTGTCTTCATTCCACACACTTTGAACATACGAATTTCCAGCCAGTAATCCTGCAGCTATACAAAGGTAAGCTTCTAAACTTATCGGCATTTGCATCTTCTTCTAATAGATCTGCAAGTTCTAGTTTTAGTGCTTAGATCATCATTCTTATGGCTATTATTGACATGACTGTAATTCTCAAGCTATTTTATCCTTCTTTGCAAAATAGCAATCCTGTCATTTTTAGCCCTAGTCAATTTACCAACTACACCAATTACAGGTGTCAAGGGCTTCCGTTAGCTCCGACATTCAATACTTGAGAAATCAAGCTAAAGAAGCTATTAGGGGATATGTTACAGAACACCTACCTGAACAGTACCAGGTTTGTCTTACGGCACTTGATGCCATAATCAAGCGTGCATTTGATATACTTGATACATCGCCTGATAACAGAGAAAAGCTGCAGGCAATGGAACTATTCAAGGATACCCATATGGTCAAACTGGAGTTACTGTCCAATGCCACAACCATAGACAGTGCCTTGAATTATATCAGAAATAAACAGCAGCGACAACAGCAAAAGAAACACCTGTCCTTGGATTCAACTAGTAATGACAACAATAACAGGTTTGAAAAAGGTTGGCATGAGCCCATAAAGGAAACTTGAAACAACTACTATTAGAGTGTATAATAATTTAGTATCATTACCATGTCTTAATTCTAGTGTCATCCTTACGCTTTATGGCGATTTCTCCTCTATCATGCATAGGTCCTAATGATGGACCACTTCCAGTGTAGTCACCCACAACTTCCTCCACAAAATCAAAGTCATTTAATTTTTTAAGGATGTTTGGCGTTACTCTCATATGTGTTACATAATGAGTACCATTATCATAAACTGCTGGAACAGTACCAGTGGTTTCTAGTATGTGATTTCTACACCAGTCTGAACTCGTTCCTACTTTTGTGAATACCTCTATTGTATAGAATGGCCCAGTATCTCTATATTTTTCTAGATCCTCACTAATACGCATAAGTATATCATGTATAAGGTAAGAATCTACCTTAGGAAATAGTTGAAGATATGTTGCTTCTATCTTCTTTTTTTGCTTATTTAACGACTCGAGTTCAGAATATAGTTTACTTACATCTTCGCCTTCAATCTGATTTGCATCAGATTTCATATTTTATATACATAAATGATGTTTATAAATATTAGCCAACTTGAGGATTTGCATCAACCCTTCATTTGGTATTGCAGCGTTGCATTATGTAGTAAAAAATCAGTAGCTGCCCATTAGTTATTCCTGTGCGTATTTTGACTATCTAAGCAAAATGATAAAGCTAAGTAATCCCATTATACTCTTAAGCGTGAAAATGGAACACCCCTCTAGATGAAATCATAGGAAATGGAACATTTGATCTCAGCTATGGAACAGCAGCAAAATCAAGAACAACAAGTACAATGGAGAAGAGATAAAGTACAAGAGCTATGCAGCAAAGGATACAGCCAAAGAGAGATATCGCAAATATTGCAAGTTGGATTAGCTACTGTAAATAGAGATATATCGTATTTGAGGGATCAAGCCAAAACAAACATCAAGCGATACATTGATGAGCGGTTACCAGAAGAATATGAGAAATGTCTAGTAGGCTTAAATGCAATCACAAATTTGAGGTCATTAATATTAACACCATGATAGTAGTTTTCCATCCATCTTATCCACCTCTGTAAGATAACAGCTCTATCATTATGAGGCCTATTCAGTTTGCCAACAATAGGTATATCTTGACTGCATTTCTGACCTAGTTACCTGTTGTAAGTACACATCTAAACCTAGCTTTACCACTCATCATATGATCATATGCTTCTGCT
>Ga0173481_10000004_pt1 | contig 33938 bp, 29 predicted proteins | sample NitcycUS073202C2_FD_136667 | JGI IMG/M metagenome (GOLD analysis project Ga0173481, IMG submission 136667) | Soil microbial communities from Arlington Agricultural Research Station in Wisconsin, USA - Nitrogen cycling UWRJ-S073-202C-2 (version... ... | reverse complement strand
ATTCTAGTCAACTAAATCCAGGCAGCCGTACTATAACTTCTAGAGCTATAGATGCAGCTGGTAATACAAGCCCTTTTTCTGCTGCTGTCACTATAACCATAGATACAACAGCTCCTGAAATTCAAAGTACTATACCAGCTAATGGAGCATCAGATGTCTTAGTGGCCATATCCACTATCGGAACGGTTATTTCTGCTACATTTAGTGAACCAAGGCACTGCGGTTAACGACAAAAATATTGCTATGTTACTAAATATGTTAACAATATGATCACTTTTCAGCCTAGAACGATCAGGAAGATGTTAACATTGGACTTACCTGAATTCAAAAGTTTCTGCAACCTTTCATTTGTCGGATGATGGACTGGGCGGGATTTGAACCCACGACCCTTCGGATGCGAACCGAATATTCAACCAATCTAAACTACCAGCCCTCGAGCAGCAGTCTATCGCTTTAAACTACCTATAAAATTATCCTAACCTTGACTATATGTATATCAACCAATTGTCTAGACTAATCTTCTCATGAATTTTTGTTTAGTATTTGATTTTGTTTATGGCCGCCAATAACTTTATAGCTATTCTTATCACGCTATAGCATTGTAAAGTTCATTGTATTCATTCTTTGTGATTTCTCCTTTTGCTAGTCTCAACTTTAGTATACTGAGAGGGTCGCCGACCTCAATGTGTTGGTTATTCACATTTCTACTCCTTGTTGTTGTGTTGCTAATACTTCTAGCCTGAACCGTATCATTCTGGATGTCTTTATTATTTTCAATATATCTGCCTTCTTGCATATAGTTGAGATTCTTGAGTTCGTCTAAAAAATTCCATTCTTTTTTAACATCTACTCTTGTCTTCCCAATGCGGTACAGGGCTCTTGTTAATCTATTCTTACTTCTTGCAAAAGAAGAGGGGACATGTAAAGCAATCATGAATCCTTTGGTTGCAAATCTGTTCTTCCAATCTACAGGGTATGGCAGATGAACCGGCGTGAAGTCTAATGGCATTACATCATGCGGAGCCTTCTTCTTCGGATCTTTATTCTTCCAGAGGTAGCCAACGTATCCTGGACTTGAGTCATATGGGCTTTTCCTCTTTGGTTTGATTAGAATATCCATTATAGATGGATCATGCGTTCTACCTATGACTACAAAAGTGGTGCCTCCATATCTCTTGACTGCAGCCTTATGCTGCTCTATCTCCCTTTGAGAGTAATTTTTCTTTCTAAAAAAACCTGTAATATGTACTTGGATAATCGTGCTATCCGGTTTATATCCAAATAAACTCATATATTCATAAATTTCTTGCCTTCTATTTTGCGGAACTTCCTTTGAGATTAGGTCCTTAAAGTCGAGTAGCGAAGTTGTCATACTTCTAGCCGACGCTACAGCTTTTCTCTTCATTTTATTATCATTATTATACACAGATAGCGAAACTCTGGAGTTGTTGTTGTTGTTGTCTCTGCTCTGACTGCGAGTATTATCACTGCTCATAGCTTATTTTGAGACAATATTTTATATATATATCACCTACAACAAAAAACCCACAGGCCTTGCTACATTATCGTAAGGGAATTTATAATGCTAAGCAGTTTACATTTAGATTCCAAGACAAAAAATAAACAAGACAAATAACGATGTCCATAAGCAATAAAGACAGAGAAACAAAGAAACACACACCTTGGTTCTCAGTCGACATATGTAATATTGTTTTATCTTACCGGTATTTTTCACTCACGTGTGGAACTCCAATCTCTGTGCAAATTATTATAATTGGCTTGTATCTATGACAGGATGGCATTTTGAGCAGGGAGATGACATCTTCGTCGTACCAATCCAATAAACGCATGGACCAATTTCCTTGCATATGCATATTATTATAATTCTTTGTTTCTCTATCTTACTTTAAAGCATTAAGATAAAACAGTAGACTAGCTGTAACTGGGACTATTCGCTTGTATGCATCAAAGACAACAACCGGTTTCATTATGCTTATTGCATACTCCTAACCTTGCTATCAGAGCCTATAATGCCTTGTGACACATTCTTAATAACAGCGCCAAAGTACTGCTTGGCTTCTTGAGTTGTATTTTTTAGAACAGGATTAGTGTTTATTATCCTCTCTGCACCTTTAAAAACTCCCGAAACAAAAACTTGCCAACCCAGCCCTATAATTGCCAAGATTACTATTACTAATATTATCAACGTGAGAGCTCCCATACAAAAAATTATACATTTGTCTCTTTTAATACTTGTAGAGATTCTTTCTATTTGATATCACAGTTACATCTCATGGAAAAATGATATTAAAATAATAGTCCACTCTGTGGAGATAAAGATCAAAATCATCATCAAAATTCCTTTGCTTCTATGGCAAAAGATAGTGACGTATTTTTTACCTCCGTCCATGGCGTCGATACCATCCCCTCTCCCCACAACGTGTTCCAATCTTTAAAAGTGCACCAAAAGGATGAATAATAGATTATTATTATATGATGAGTTTATTTTCAAACAAAGATATTTTTAGCTCCGAGGTAGAGTCATGGAGAAGCTTTGCAAATAGCTTAACTTCACAGCAAGATAAAGAAATGTTCAAAACATTGCTGAGCGATTATTGCATCTACATAGATGTTATAGTCTCTAATGATAACGATGAAAGCTTTCCTAGCGAACCTTTGCTAACGGCTTTAATTATATCACAGCAAAAGAAAATAATTAGTTGGTTAATTGCAAAGTCTCTGAATACAATAAAACATATTGATCAAAATAATATATAGTATTGTTAGTAATGGGTGACTTACTTTTAGGATGTTCAGGATGGAATTATGGCCAAACCCCTGAGAACGGTGGTGGATGGACCGGAGTTTTCTATCCCGATGCCAACACTAAAAGGCTGCGCTATTATTCCCATTTTTTTGACACAGCAGAAATAGACTCAACATTCTATGAGAAATTCTACACCTATATGACTAAGGGAACGTTTATTGGGATGTCCAAAGCAACTCCAGAGAAATTCCAGTTCTCAGTCAAGGTTCCAGAAACTATTACTCATATTAAGAGGCTTAGAACTGAACTGGGGGCCTTCAGTGATTTTGAAGATTTTCTCGACAAGATATCACCATTGAATAAAGCAAACAAGTTAGGCGCTGTATTGTTTCAGCTTCCTCCAACCGTTAGCGAGTTTAAGAATGTCGAAAGATTTCTAGACAAGCTACCAAAGTCGGCATCAGCGTCAGCATCAAACTTGAGATCATCATCATTATCTTCACCGCCTTCAACTAAAAAAACAGCAATTAGCAATGCCTATCACGATGCTCTAGAATTTCGACACCCCACTTGGAAGACCGAAGGACCATGGGAGTTGTTAAAGCATTATAATATGGCAACTCCCCTGCACGTGAGAATCTGGGGTTTCTATCAGAAGTTACGGTTACTGTTGATCATTCATTCATAAGATTTCATGGAAGAAACGAGAAAGGGCATTACTGGTATAACTATCTGTACAACAAGGAAGAATTAAAGCCGTGGGACAAAGAACAAATAAAAATCCTTAAAATATACTTTAACAACCACTACGGCGGAAAAGCTATTGTAAACGCATTATAGTTCAAGGAAATGAACTATATTGCCATGTCGGATGAAGGGAGAAGAGCATTGCAACACGCCGAGTCCTATCTTTCCAAAATGCACAAATAAAAAATATATATAAGTATAATTTGAAGTATATAATATAGATCTCAAAAAGTACATAATCAAACAAGATTATAATTAGTCAAATTGCTGGTCTAAGGCAGTAAAAAATCATCATTATCATCATCTTGATGATGATAATATAGAACTCATCCTACTGTACGATTCTTATTGATTGATTCATTGCATTTCAGAATATACTCACAACAGTTATTTATCGCCATCTTTAGTGAATGCAGATCAACAAAAACAAATGCGCGCATGCATTTAAATCGAGATAAATTATATACTGACTTGTACTATGAGACTACAGGACATTACTTTTTTAACCTAGTTATACTATTATATTTCAGTTGCTTCATGCAATATATTTAGATGCTCTTGGCAGAGTCGAAGGTAACATGTCTCATGTAATGGATTCTAGTTACCAATACATTGTAGAAGCTGCCCTTTCCTGTTGGAATGATTATGAACCTACACCAAAAGAATGTGAGTCCGTTGGGGTCGATAGTAGTTGGAATAAAAGATCTTTTCAAGGTCTTGATCTATATGTGGTTGATGCTGTGTCAGTTGATTCTAAAAACGAAATACTTGGCGTAGAATGGGACACTGGACTAAGAATTATTCGAAGCGAAATGCTAGAATCAAAAGCCCTTTTCATGGAGTCTAGAGTAACAGAAACAGCAATAGAAAAAAAGGACGTTGATATTATTTCTATTGATGGTTCGCTCGCATCCAGATTTATCAATAACAAGCCAGACGATATCATGCGAATTTTGGATATTCTCAAGAGAAAGAACAATGTAATCTATGTATCAAAGAATTCGGATACCAAAACACAGTTTGCCTCTATGGGCTCAAAAGCAGCTGATATTTTCTACTTTAACCATATTAGTAATTCGTCGGCAGGCTTTAGCACTCCTTTTGTAAATAACCAAACAAATCAAGAACACGGAAATATTATTGAGATATACGCGCGACTAAAAGAATGCACTCCTCTAACGAAAATAGAGATATCAGATATGACAGCTAGTCAAATTAACAATGCTGAAATTAAAAAAATATTGGACATGCTGTCATTTCATACGGTGTCAGGTTATCCATACTGTCTGAAATTAGCTCATCAAAACTGCAAGATATCTAAAAGAGATATCGATAGACTAGTCGGCTTTTATAGACTTAACAACGAGGCTGAATCTAGGGATCCCCTAAACGAATAAGAATAATGAGAACAAAAGAAGATAGGAAAGAAAAGAATAGTTTAATCAAAAGAGACAGCCTATATATATGCAAACTTTTTAGATCGCTTGAGCCGACAACAATTATATCAGGTGTAATACAAAATCAGATACTGTATCGATTCTATAACTATCAACGGGGTTTGACAAGATCTCTTCTATCTGCTTCTATGGATTTAATAAAGTTAAGTCCATACAGTGTATCAGCCTCAAACCTATCAGAAGTTAAATTAGGCTCAAAGCTGATATACTTGTTGTTATATCCTACCTGACTCAAAGCCTTGAGGATTGACTTAAAATCGATGTGCCCATAGCCAGGCATCTTCCTATTATTATCTGCAAAATGAGTATGTTGTAATAATCCGCCTGCTCTCTGTATTGCATCTTCAAATGAGTCCTCTTCAATGTTCATATGGAAGGTATCCAGCAGAACTCCAAAATTGTCTTGATTTACTTGTTCAGCTATTGCAACCGCGTCAGCGGCAGTAGTACAGTATGGAGTGCTATACCGGTTAAGGGGTTCTAGCAAAATTTGTATGCCGCGATCGTCGGCATATCTGGAGAGTTCGGATAAGACAGGTAGCACCCGACGTATTATAGGTTCTTTCTGCTCTTTGGAAATGACCTGGTGGTTCTTGTCTATGGGGACAAATTTATCATCTGCAAAAAGACAAACATTTAATTTTTTTCCTCCAAGAAGCTGGCACATGTCAACACATTGCTTTACATATTTTTGCGAAGTGCTTATCAAACTTGAATCGAAGCTTAGCAGCTTTCTTTTCCATCCGTCTGTACTTATTGAACCCCACATTCCTGTAATACCACATACTGAAATATTGTACGACTGAAAAACATCCCGTAAATACTTCAATTGTACTTTTTCTGGTTCGCCGAACATTTCTATAGCGTCATATCCTTGCTTAACTAACTTGTCCAGCGTTTGCTCCAGTGGTTTTCTTATGTTTCTAAAAGAAGAAAGCGTAATAGAATATTTCAAAGACATAATGATATTCTATCACGACCACCTAGGCTAAATTATTTTTTAATCTTTTGTGGATCTATAAAGTAGATAATATAACCAATAACTACGACTACACAGTAGCTAAATTGATTAGATATTGTCCTATTTTTACACAATTTATTGAGTTGGTAGTTTGTTCAGAAGAGTTACCACTGCTAATGTCGGATCTCCGATTTGATACATATAGCGAGTACCCTTCTTCAGTGTTAGGATCCGCTGGTCTTCCATGCGAACTTTTTATCAAACTGGTGTCAAATGGTATTGACTTGGTGCTTGGGTCCACAAATAATTCGACTGGATCATAGCCTGGTTTTCTATGTATGTCTACCGTTCGTGCAAAACGTGGGGCTTTATCCGAACTATACCACCAATAATAGCTAAACCATTTATCTCGATCGGATATTGCAATTAATTCGCCTGATCGTTCATGGTCAATCTTTAACCGCCTTTTTTCTTCATCAGAAAGAATCCTGTCTATTCCTTGTGTATCTTCTAGTAGCTTCTTTGTCTGATCTACAAAGCCCTCCTTAACATAAATGTGGGCTATCTGGTGGTCCACCATCGCAAAGGCATTGCTAGATTCATAATCTATATACTCCTTGTCATTTATCGTACGTGTATTCAGAAGATCCTCATCTCTCAATCGTAGATTCAGCGGAACAGCCGTTTTTACATCATTGAATCCGTACTCTGATAGAATAATAAACTGCGTCTCGTCTTTAATGCCTAATTGAACGGCCTTATTAATTATATCCCCTACGATCTCATCCGCTTTCTTCAAATCATTTTGTACTTGTCTACTTTTTTTACCAAATCTTTGAGCAGAATAGTCAACATGTGGAATATATGTGAACATCAAATTAGGACGTTCATTTTCTAGCGTATATTTCGTTGCATTGGCGATCCACTCACTGGACTTAGACGATGCAAATGGGCCCCAGTAGTTTGATAGATTGAATTCTCCTAGCTTCTGTTTTAATTGATTATCATAAAATCCAATAGGCTTCGAATAACACCACATTTGCATTCCGTCTTGGAAGTGAAGAGGTCTGGGGGTAACTATTATATCAGATCTAGCATACATAGTATTTTGCCAAAATAGCACAGCAGTTTTCAGGTTGGAGAAGGAGGAGAAGGAAGATGACGGTTTGTTCTTCTTCTTTTTGATTATGTCCCAGACTCGATCAGTCTGAACTAGTGCGCTTGACTGTTCCCAAAACGATACAAAATAATTACTCTTATCATATAATCCATTTGCTATTATTCCATGTTGGTTTGGATATTTGCCGGACAGTATACTGCTTTGAACAGGACAAGTCAACGCAGGAAAAACGGGCTCCATTTTAGTAGCTTCACCTTGTGCTGCAATATCTTTAATATTTGGCAACAGATCTGATTCGATGTGATCAAGTTCTAATCCAACAATATCAAGTACAACGATATGTCTTACCACGGGGTCATCACCTTTGTTTTATAGTCACTGGATACTTGTCTATCATTTAAATTGGTTTGTTTATTCGTTCGTTTCAGGTCACGTAGAGTCTCCTGGATAAAATAACTGCAGGAATTCCAAGTATGAGAACAGATAGCCCATAATATAATCCTGCAACTCCAGTTATGAATACAGAATCAAAGACTATGATTCCAATTACCATATACTTTATACCGTCCTGAAGACTTGAAGAAGAATAGTGAGCCCTAACCTGTTTAAAAAGAATGATGACCATGATGACCGAAAACAATATCAAATTAATAAAAAGCTGTATGTTAAAAATTCTAAGAAAAACTAAAAAAATAAAAGACGCAATTATACCAAAAACAATTGAAAAGGACATAACGACAGCGCTTCGATTCGTTTGGATTATTTTTTGTTGCTCTTTTTGATCTACGTATAGCTGTACTTCTTTCCTGCTAAGTAGGCTGATAGAGAACGTATAGGCAAAGGCTGATAAACTGATAAAGATTATCCTAACAAGCAAATTATAATTTTGTAATACCAAATACACTGCTGGAGTCGCTCCTAGGAGGACATTGAGAGACCTTGCTAGCCCCATTGCAATTGGACCAGCTTTAGTTCTTTTTAATTTATAGTCATATCCAATAACAATAGCTGATATAAGAGAGGAAACTATGCAACTGTTCAGACCTACTCCAAAAGTGATCAAGTTAGCAGATATCATCGAAGCAACGCCGATAGTAAATGCGATCCGTTTGGAAATTCTTCCAGAAGGAAGCGGTCTGTACGGACGTTCCTTGAGATCAGTTTCAATATCAAAGTAGTCGTTGAAGACTATCCCGGAGATATAGATCAGCATAGAAGAAGAGACTAAAAGAAATAATTGTAGTGCATTGGCATGAAAGGGCATAACCAGTGCAAAATGTCCCACTAAAATGTTTGAAGGGATGGTAAATATGTTTGGTAATCTAACTAAACGTAAATAATCTCCTAACAAGAATCGTCGCCAAAGTCAATAAGAACATTTATTATCTATCTGAATTAACTTAACTATATTAACAATAATAATAATATATCGTCACTAGATTGGATCTTAGGTAGAAGATTGTAATGGTGTGTCTTCGTGTTTGTTTTAGAAAAGACAATGAAATGACTTTTTGATATTCTTATATGAAATTGCATGCATATCCGGTATATGGGCAGTGAAGAGAAGGCAGTAATTGACCTTATTTTTTCATCCGTTCTTTTTGTTATTGTTTTCATCCGCTCGTGTTTCAATTTGAAATTGCGAATTTCGCAGGAACTACTATATTTTTTAGCACACAGCAACACGTTTCTTGTGTGTATTCAGAGTAATACACATACCGTGTATTCGTTTTATGCGACAATCATCATTAACCAACCGCACTAACTAGATTTGACTGATAACATTAGTCAGATATTTAAGTGAAATCCTGGCAGCATACACGGGGTCGTCCTGGTATGGATAAAGTTCAACGGTTATAAATCCTTGATAGTTGATTTCACTAATAGCCTTGAAAATTGAAGCAAAATCAACAGACCCTTGGCCGGGTATTAAATGATTATGCACTCTTGTATGTGCTATATCTGCAAGATGAAAATGTCCAATATGTTCAGCCAAATTGTAAATTAGCGCTGCTGGATCTTCTCTGACACAAAAGAAATGTCCCATGTCAAAGTTAAGACCCACATAGTGAGAATTTATATTCTTGATAAACTTTAAAAATTGCTCTGAATTTTGAAGTAATAGTCCAGGTTCTGGTTCCACAAGTATTTTTACACCATATTCCTCAGCAACCTTGGAGGTTCTAGCAATACCGTTGACAAAGAATTCTTGAAGTGCTTCAAGATCGTAGCTACTCCTCTTATTATCAGTATTGTTTTTAAAATCATTGTTATTATACTTATTATCATTACCTACCTCTATAGGACCTCCAGGCTCAGTTGAAATATTCTTCGCGCCTATCTTTTTTGCAAGACGTAGGCAGTTAATTGTATGCTGTATACGTAGTTCTCTTAGTTGCTTATCGCTTTCTATCCAAGATGGGTGGTATACATCGGTTATGGCATAGAGTGTAAATGCATTAAGGTTAGAAATCTCGATGTTATTTTTAGAGATGATTTCTTGAATTGAGAGAATATCCTCTTCGTCGAGGCAAGGCGGGTAAGCATGAGGAACATCGCACAGTATCTCTACACCCTCGTACCCTATCTCTCTGATCAACCTGATGGATTCTTTTAATGAATATTTTTTGAACGCGTTGGTACTAAATGCAAGCTTCATGATTCAGCATTATGCTCAATTAGTTCCAAAAAGGAAATCTTTATGGTCTCCAGGTAAACCTTTCTGATTGTTTGAAGAAGTCATATGCATTATAGAATGTCACCTTTTCGATATCATTTATGCCAAATGCTCTCTCCTTTCTCATCTCTCTGGCCACTAGGGGAACACTTAGTGGATCGGAAATACCCCAGTCAGCAGCACTATGTATCATTATGCGCTCCTGCCCATACTTTTTTATTAACCTCATGGCACGCTCCGGCGACAGCTTTGTAATAGGATATACGGAAAGACCTGCCCACATCCCTAACTCTAAGGTCTTCTCGATAGTTTCTTCTACATTATGATCTACAAGTATCTTTTTTGTATCATATTTTCCAGATGTGTCGCTCTTTAAAATCCGCTCAATTCTCTTCATACCCTCCGGCTTATTGTTATGAGGCAGATGTATGGTCATCAGCATATTTTTCTGTGATGCAATATCCATTTGCTTTATGAAGATTTCTTCTTCAAGATCATTTATCATGTTATAACCAATTTCTCCGACTGCAACTACCCTTTCCCTGTCCAGATATTCAGTCATTGCATCCATAGCGTCGAGTGCCAAAGGTCTTTCTGTTGCTTCCTTTGGATTTACAGAAACGCATACGAAATGTTCTATTCCAAATTCTCTTGCCCTATTAGTTTCAAAACCTATCATGTGCTCCCAATAATCTATAAATGTTCCAACTGATGTTCTTGGGCTGCCTAGCCAAAATGAAGGCTGAACTATAACCTCGATGCCAGCTTTAGACATCGCATCATAGTCATCGGTGGTACGGGAATACATATGTATATGTGGGTCGATTAATCTCGTCAAGATCGTACAGTACATATCTCTCTTTCCTGTCAACAATAAAAATGTGTGCAATCCTTTTTACGTTTGTCCGTCCTCGGTAATCCAGCAAGAAAGAAGAAGTATTGTGTCAAAATAACAAGAGGGAAAAGAAGAAGGAGAAGTGAATGCGTGCAGCGGTATTTTACGGACCAGGCAATATAGCCAATGAGGAAGTACATTGCGATTTTAGGTACACGCCAAAAGAAATACCAAGGTCAGATGCAAGAAGAGAAGAAGGAGACGTTTTACTAACAGTAAAAGCTTGCGCAGTATGTGGCTATGATGTTAGAGTATACAGAAACGGTCACTACAAAGTTGCGCCCCCTATAATATTAGGACACGAAATTTGTGGTCAGATCAATAAAGACGTAGTAGTGGACACTTTAGATTCTGATGGAAAACACACTACAGGATATCGTATAAGAGCCGGTTCAAGATTAGCAGTCTCGCCCATAATACCATGCCTTAGTTGTGTTTACTGCAGTTACAGACAATATAACCTATGTCTTAATCTAAAAGAGATAGGTTCTAGTATAAACGGTGGCTTCGCCGAGTTCATCAAAATACCTAAAGAAGTACTAAAGATCGGAGGCTTGGTACCAGTACCTGACAAATTAGGCGACGAAGAAGCGGCCTTGCTTGAACCTCTGGCATGTTGTTTAAACGGATTTCATCATATGAGCCCGCTCATAAGAAAAAATGAACAAGGCTCAGTTGCTATAATTGGAGATGGACCAATAGGGTTGCTTCATCTCCAATTAGTAAGAAACATGTGCGATGTAAATACAGTAGTGATAGGTAGAATTTCACAAAGATTACAGGAAGCAAAATCCTTGGGAGCAAATGCTACTGTTAAATTTGCTAGCGATGCTGACTTTGACCAAAGCTTAGAAAATACTCTGGCCCTTACAAATGGAGTTGGGTTCAATGTAATTATAGTAGCTACAAGTAATCCTGTAGCGCTTAAGCTTGCGCTAAAAATTGCAAGTAAGAATTCTCGTATCAATATTTTCGCTGGGATGCCTAAATCTACTGACACTTTTTTTTCACTCGATCCAAACTTTTTGCACTACAACCAAATATCTATTACAGGCAGTTTTAGCTCAACACCATCTACACTGATGGAAGCAGTCAAACTTGCTTCCAGTGGAGAAATTAATTTATCAAAACTGGTAAGTCATGCATATCATCTTGAGGATATTATCCAGGCTATCCTTGCTACAGAAAAGTACCATGGCTTGAGGACAGTAATAAACAGATTTCAGTAGAATAGATACGAACAAAAGGAGGCTATAGGATTGTAGAAAAATAATATATATGTATTTTGATGCGCATTCAGCAGTTCATTTGCCAATTAGATAACAAATTTCCTATAAGTGTTTCTTTCTACGTTCTATTTCTTTATCGTCTGCGAGATTTTCTGCTTCAATCTTTCCATGGCTTTCTGCTTCTTCCTTTTCTGTTTGTTCCGGAACATTGAACCTTTCATTGTATTGCACAGCTCTTTTCGCCCTATCTGCAGCATCGCCATTGTTGTCGCGATCGTCCGGGTTCGTCTCTTCGTCCATCTTTTGCTCAATGGTTTTTGTACTCTATAGTAAAAAAGAATTGCAATGCAATACACAATAACGAATTATTCTAGAATGTCACTACTGTATCTATTTTCTTATACATATTGGTTTCAAGTAGTGAGGATTATGGAAAAGATTCACTCACAAAGACAGACCGATTCCTAATACACGTAAGTGTACAGAGGAATATCTCTAAGCTAAGCTGTTAAAGCTAAAAAACCATCGTAGATATATAATGCATCATTAGTCAGCGCTGAATTAATTATCAACTCTTGGGGCTAGGAAGAACTGAGTCTTTAGCGAGCCCTGCATTACGAATTCTAGCCTTAGCGGTTTCTTTGAGGAGAACTCCAATGTCATATTGTCATCAGAAATGGAACTAATTGCTTTCACAATTTTAGAAATGTAATCTGTATTATATGAGGACTTGCTGTTTTCATTAACTGTGATCTGCTTCAAAACATTCCCTGCAAGACAGTCGCTTCTGTTATTATGATCGTTATCAATTCTAACCATGGCGTTGCCATTGTCGCTGCTACCGCTGAATCTTGCCGCGGTTAATCCAGCAAATGTTTCTATAGTGATGTTATCAGATATAACTTGAATATCGCTTAGGATCTTATCAAATGCAGATATACTTATGACTATTTTGCTATCAAAAGATAGCTGGGGTAGAGGAGAAGTATTGCTACCACTACTCTCAATTAAATTCATCTTGTAGCTTCGTGTATAGCTGCCTGTGCTTCTTATACACAGAGAATTATCTTTGATGCCTACTTCTATTGAGTCATTGGAATTCGATCTCTTCACTATTCTAGCAAATTCAGATATTCGAAATCCAAATTTTATTGTAGAATGACATTTATACTCTTCGAAATCAGAATCAGGCCAGATTACGTCAACTAGTGCAATGTGTGACGGATCCATTGATCTGAAGCTAAGAGCATTTGATCCGGCTTCAAAGTACGCCTCGTCAACTATAGCCATAATTATAGATGAAACAGTCTTCCATGGGTTCGACGTCTTGGTAAGAGTGTGGAACTGTAATTCTTCTGCTATATACTTCGACATATTTTCAATCTAATTTCTCTGAATCTTTTTTAAAGTGTCATTTCAAATATTTCGACTGTTTGATAAAAGATTATCATCTGGAGTCATCAGATAGTCAGCAGAGAGATGTGCGAAAATAATTTTGCTGTTCTGACAAGATCTTTGGCTGACCTTAGTTTGCGGCGCGCCTATTTTGCTGATATCGGAAAGAATCTCAACACATGCATTTCAGCTATAATGACACGTTCTTGAAACCTTAAATTACAGGCCTAAGAAAGAATCAAAGTTTTGTGATCTATCAGCGAGAACACGAAAGATATATTATGAGTTTAAACTACTGATATATGCCTAAGAGATTATAACAAGTGGCGAGACTTTTTTGATTAAGAAAATTTTAGCTTTTTGTTATCAAATTATGTAGTATGTCTGTTAAGTGGCATCATTCGTATTATGCTGTATAGATCGTCTGGGTTGAGCTTGGGTAGTTGATCTCGGGTAAAAAGAAGATAAAGATAGAAGTTGAGGACGCAGAAGGTGACAAGTATAACCTCTCACTAGAGGGTAATATGTCAAAAGAAAAGGTTATGAAAGTCATGGAGCTTATGGATGCCATCAATGTTGGAAAATCCGAACCAGCTGAATATAATTACCACACACCAAACCAAATGCAAGAAAACATGAGTTCACTATCATCAAAAATATGGAGCATTGTTGAAAATAAATTTCCCTTCACAAGCTTTACCTCGACTGATATTCTAGAGATGTACACCGATGAGTATAATGAACCTATTAAGCTTGATGTAATTGCAACTTATTTGTCCAGATACCACAAGAAGGCAAAGCTTTTACGAAATAAAGGGGGGAAAGAATGGATATACAAAGTGTATAGACAATCTGGGCTAACTCAACCCTCTGCTCAGGACAAACAAAGATCTTCTCCTGATGGTTTCGAAACTGTGTATAAAGATCTACATGCAAAGGATCTCAACAATTAGATTTCTACGGGATAATACGAGCTCGATACTATCCGATTTCCTTTGGTAGTGAGTTACTAAAGTTGCGCATCCGTTCATGCATACACCAGTAAAAAAGTGGGATCGGATATGATAAAAAAGAAGAGTACTTACCAGGTTGCGTTATTTCGTGCATAGGTATTAATGTATATGATGCATTGCAAGCTAACTAATGGCAACGACAAAACAATTAAATCAACAAACTAGATTCTAGCTTCTGATATACCTACACTGTTATATAACATTTTTACGCATTCAGAGTAAGTCCTATATTTGAACTTAATTTCTTTGATGGGAAAGTCTTCTTTTAAATGATCTTTCATTGTATCAATTTTGTACTTTTTTGCGATATCATCCAAAATCAAGTTCACAGATGAGTCTCGATAGGATTCGACAATAAGGCGAGCCATGGTTTGTATATATGTACTCACTATAATATTTATTATACTGCAAATGAATAAGATGATTATTTCATATCTCTCAAATTAAGCGATAACCGTGCTTCAGCTATTCAGTTTAATATTTGTAACTTGCTTCTCAAATCCTTGAACCTATTCCTTAGTGTCACCTCTGTTACCCCGGCAGCTTCTGCAATATGTGATTGCGTAACGTGTTCACCTACATTGAAACTTGATAAATAAAGCACGGATGCAGCCAATCCCATTGGATCTTTTCCAGCTGTTATTCTTCTTTTAGAGATCTCGTACATCGTGTCAATCGCCTGACGCTTCGTTTTCTCTTTTAGTCCAGCTTTATTTGCAACTTTAGCAATACATTTTACGGCATCGACCATTGGAACCTTGAGATCAAGCTCCGTAATCAATAACCTATAGGTCCTAGATAAGTCCTTACGCCTAATATCAGCAGCAACAGCAATATCCTTTAATGTTTTTGAAATCCCAATTTCTCTGCAAGCAACATAGGCGGCAGCCGCAAGCACTGCCGGTATGGTTCTACCACGTACCAATCCCCTTTCCTGAGCTTTTCTGTATAAATAGGCGGTCTTTTCTACTGCTGCATCTGATATCCCAAGCCTATCTTTTAATTTCTCAAGCTGGTTAAAAGCATTCCTAAGGTTTCTGTCAGTAGAACTTCTTGTCTGCGTCCTGATGTCCCATACCCTTAATCTTTCCATTGTAGTACGCATAGCTGGATCCAATGCATGTCCACTAGCGTCCATGTTTATCCTTCCAATTATAGTAGCAAGTCCCATATCATGTCTAGCCAGAGAAGTTGGCATTCCTGTTCTGCTCCTGTTATGTACTGCTTCTCCTATAGCATTAGATGAAAAATTGCGCCATTCGGCTCGGTTTTCGTTATTTCGGTCCGCCATCACTTGACCGCAGTGACTACAGATCACCTCGCCAGAATCGGGATCTGTTATTATTGAATCGCTATTACAAGTTAAACATATAATTGATTGCATAGGGACACAATTTTCGCAGTATAAATATTTAAACAATCTTTAGCGATTAAGCTATTTACAGCGGTAGCCACTGAAGGACAAACTATGCGCGTTATTAGCACGTTTGGCCTTGTTTGAATCTCAAGTCAAAAAGATCTAAAAGAGATATGGAACACTAGTGCTAACTAGGGTGTTTAAGTTTGCGTAGCCTTTCTAGCAAATCAGTAATCTGCTCATGGGTCGGGTTGAGTGCTTTAATCACATCTAAGTCGACATTGAAGTTTCGTAATTCAGAATATATTCCATTATCATCTATGGTATCCATCAGGGCGTTGACTCCAAAAGGTTTCTCCATAACCTCAACAACTTGATTTAGCCTTTTTACTGGATCAAGTAAAGTTTCCCTAACATATGCAGATGCAAAAATTATTCTTTGATGAGGATTTACTGCCAAAATCTCCTGTGCAACTCGGATTCCATCTATTTTTGGCATTTTGTAATCGAGTATAACTACATCGAAAGGTAATACTTGTCCACTAGTAGAATAAAGACGATCAAATCTTTGACACTGGAACTTTTCATGGTATTTGTTCAAGCAGTCCTCTCCATTATAGGTAATAGAAACTGTGTGATTCCTCTTCTCTAATGCGATCTTATATAGCAATGCTATATCGGATTCATCTTCACCTATGAGTATATCCAAGTTCCTAATACTCGTCGACATTCTGTGTCAGGCCTTCAAGTAGTTGCAGAATGATGCTAGTCTTAAAGATGTTTAGGTGGTAGGAAATAGATTTATTAAATAAAATATATACACTATTACTACATAACACGCACCCTCATCGTGTTAGCTTATCAATATTTGTGAGAAACGGCGATACAACCATTTTCATTATTCACGTAAGGGATTTGTACAAATTAAAAAGTACAAATTGAAGAACTAATGTTATACAATAGTTGGATCTAACATTATCAAAGGCTAATCGATTGCTTGATGAAAAAGCTTCTTATTTGGACTATATTATCTGTAGGAAGATGATAAAAATTCTTTCCTCCTATTACATGGTTTATTGATGATAATCAATAGACACAACAAAAATAACAAAAATTGTGTCATTGAGGTTTAAAAATAGACATTAGTTGTAAACTGTCAATTGCACAGAATTATCTAAATTGAATAGGTATTATCTATCATACTTTTAATCTTTGCTTAATATGGAATCAAGGTAGTTGTTTATAGAAAGTATTTTTATCATAATGTCATCTCAAAAGCTTGAATGTCTTTAGCATTTTTTTCTGCCTAGTATGACATTGCTGCATCGTTATTCTAAATTCGGAATTGCCATTTCTATTTCTGGAGACGAATCCATTTCCTCCCAGTCTAATACATTTTCTGTTGGGATAATCTGTGCCAGCGGATCATACTTGTCAAATTTAGTTTTACCTCTGACCGACGCTAGTAGATGAGTCTTCGTTTCATCGGAATTTGAGATACACATTGAAATTCCGCCAAAGTTATCATTATCCAAAACTTTATGTACGTTACTGACAAGGGAGTCTAAAATGCCGAGCTGTACCTTCTGTCCCCCCACTATATGCAACACCACCTTTTTTATCGACGTTAGATCTGTGTTCTCGCATAACATACTGAGTGAGTCCTTTACAGAGGATTCAGCATCTATTTTACTAGCTCTGCTAGTGCATAACAAGCTCACATCTGGTTGTATATATCGCTTAAAAGTTGAAGATATCATGTCGTAAAGTGCATCATTAGCAATTTCATAACATTGCTCGGCAGATAGATCTGGATTATTATCTAGGAGCGAATCGTTATCTACGACTATTGTGGAATCTGAATAATTTTGTAGCCTGCCTAACGAAACACCTGCCTGGAATATCCTGTCCTTTTCGAACTTGAAAGGCATTATAGCTATTGATACAGTAGTGTTACTACACGACAACTTTGCTTCCCTACAAACAACTGGAGCAATCGCGGTCCCGGCCCTTCCTGCAAGATTGGCAAATACTATTACAGTCTGAAATTCTTCAAGAGCAGATTTTATAGTCCTAGCTGATAATTCTGCAAGTGACCTAAGCTTGTAACTTGAAGGATTAATCCATGAATCAGAATGTATGAAAATAGAAAAATGATTCTCGTCCAGATCTTTCTCATCATTGCTAATTAATACACATTTGCAGTCAAGTAACCTGCTCGAATTAATTGCAAGTTTGCAACCTAGACCTCCAATGCCAACTGCCATGATCGGTTTCTTAAAATTTACGCAATCTTGATTATCATTATTAGCTATAGCCAGTTTCCCCTCTTTTGTAACATCGTAGTCCAGTTAAAAGCTCCGATGATTACATATTAGGATGTAAAGTGTGTAAAAAGATTGAGCAGACTATAGTTACTCCGTAGGGGTACCTTTCAACGAATAATCAGAATAGTCGTATATTTGAGCTTTGATTTCTGTTCCAAGAGAGTACTGTCCATATAGATTAGAACTACCTCGATGCACATCCCGAGGTGAAATAACTACTGATTTGTAAGCATAATTTCTTCCTATTTTACTGTTGTTATTCAGCTCATCAATAATTACTTCTCCTTTCCAGCCCATCCACATAGAGTTTCGTTTTCTACTAGTCTCCTTTACTAAGAGATGAAGCGTGTCTGTCCGGCTTTTAATTAGATCCGATTTTAGTTGTTTAAGATTTGCTGCTGCTGTATTAGGTCTAGCACTATACTTTGACGAATTTACTATATCCGGCTGGGTATCATTTATGAGTTGCAGAGTTTTTCCGAAGTCATCATCTGATTCTGAAGGAAAACCTACAATTATATCGGTAGCAATCGTAATTTCGGGAATGCGAGATCTGAATGCTTTGACTGCGTCTCGATATGTTTTGACGCTGTGGCCTCTCTTCATTTTTCTTAATATATAGTCGCTTCCGCTCTGGACGGGGATATGCAAAAACTTGAAGATCTTTTCATTGTGCTCATAGACTTCTAATAGCTCTTTTACTATTGAACCAAGATGCATCGGATTCATCATCCCTACCCTGATTTTGTAATCCGAGTTAATACTACAACATAATCGTAGCAATTCTACAATACTCGACCCGAGGTCCTTTCCATAGCAGCCATTGTCGGTAGAAGTCAGCCATATCTCTTTACATCCTTCTTTAACATCATGTTGGATTTGTCTCAGAATTTCTCCCGCAGGGTAGCTTCTTATTTCGCCCTTGGCTAGCTTGGTCTGACAAAAAGTGCAATCGCTCATACATCCGGTCGCTATTTCTACTATCCCAACTACAGGGTTAAGCCGTATCCGAGGAATGTTGATCTTATTCGAAAGCGAGTCATCAAGGATCACCATTTTTTTGCCGGAAAAGGCGGAATTTACTACATCGATCGTCTTGTCAATAGAATGGGGTCCAAGCAGGCTGGCTGAGGGAAACAGATATTCAACTCTATCCTTATCAGCCTTCGGAAGGCATCCCGCAAGCACCGCGGGTTTTTTTGCTTTTGTTAGTTCTCCTATTCTGTGCAGCATCTTATGTTCAGTTGCATCCTTGACAGAGCAAGTTACAATAATGTTCAGAGATGACTCTTCCTCATATCGAGCCAATTCATATCCACAGCTTTTCAATTGGCCGGCAATCATCTCAGAGTCTGCCTTACTGGCCGCACACCCGTAGGCTTCAACCCACACTTTCTTTTTTTGCTTAGGTGTAAACATATTATGCAGTGGGTCCACATAATTGGGTGTACCTTTCATAAAACAATCAGGATCAGATATTGTGTTATCCACTGTTGGATTTACTGATTTAATTGTCAATGATGCATCTATATTATGCTGCAAGCCTGGATATGATCTCCTCTGACCAACTGAACTATCTGTGGATAGGTTGACATATGTATGTATTTGTTAGCTTATACTTCAAAGTATGCTCAAAATATATATGTATCCATCAAAACGTAATATGGTAGATGTTTCACCATGATGTTCATGGTTTGAATTAGGTTTTAATAATTCTGATACTGGCAAATAGTTTTAAGAGTCGGCATCAAGCCATAAGCTATGCCGGATTTCTTTGAAATAGACAGATTAATAGAAGATCTTGCTAAAATATATTCTACCGCTTGTGCAACTACATGGTTCAAGCTAGCAAAGAACAAGGATCCTTCGATAGAAGAATTTAGATCAAAGGTAATCGAATTTATGAAACAATTCGAGCAAACGCTATCGGCTTATCCAGAGGGCCAAGAAGCGGACAACTTTAGGAGCTATGCCAGGAAACTTCTGCAGACGGAAATTGAAAGAATACTTTCCGGAAACAATAGAGAAGTAGAAAAACGGTACAAGTACTACGTCGATTATGCATAGAACAAGCGATACATCAATACCGGATAAATGATATGCATCAGAACGCCGATCGCATCTGGCAAAACCATGATACTACGTATCAGAATATTTTTAAAGCTTGTTTCATGAATTGTCGTTATGCAAATAACGTTATCAGCAATTAAGGCAGACATAGGAGGAATTGGTGGCCATACTCGTCCAAGCGATGAACTTTTTGAAGTTGTAAAAAACTATATCAATGGCAAAGCAAAAGGTTTGCTGATTGACTATTATGTTGGTTATACTGGCGATGATATCCATATTATAATGACTCATACGCTGGGTATTGAAAACCAAAGAATTCATCAGCTGGCTTGGGATGCCTTCACAGAAGGAACCAAGCTTGCTAAAGAGCAGGGGTTATATGGAGCGGGTCAGGACTTACTCAAAGATGCCTTTTCAGGCAATATAAAGGGACTTGGCCCAGGAGTAGCAGAAATGCATATAGAAGAACGACCGAGCGAAGTCTTTTGTATATTTGCTGCAGATAAGACAGAGCCTGGTGCTTTTAATTTTCCTTTTTGGCGAATATTTGTGGATAGTAAAAGTAATACTGGTTTGCTAATTAATGAGAAGCTTGCATCGGGTGTTACATTCAGAATATTAGATGTCGTGTCGGGCAAAATTGCAGATCTGAAGCTATGGTCTGATAAAACTGAACTGGAAGCGGCACTTATGTATCCCGGGCGGTATGTGGTTCATTCTGTGCTGTCTTCCGACGGAGAACAGATTCTCTCTTCATCGACTGACAGGTTGCATAATATTGCTGGTACCTACGTCGGCAAAGATGATCCTATATCTATTGTGAGGACTCAGAAAAATTTTCCTGCCACCGAGGAAGCGGGAAGTGCATTTAATGATCCACATTATGTAGCGGGAAACACGAGAGGCAGTCATCACTTACCGCTTATGCCAGTTAAATTGAATTCTGCAGCAAGTTTGAATTATTCTATACCAATTGTGTCGTGTTTGGTCTTTAGCATGCATCAGGGCAAATTAACTGGTCCTCATGACGGTTTTGGTACTGCGGACTGGGATCTACAAAGGACGTGGGCTGCCGAAAGAGCAATGATAATGAGAAACCAGGGATTCATCCACCCGGCGACACTTGTACCTGAGGAATTGGAATATAACAAAGGATATCAAGCAAGAATTGACAAATTGAACGAAAAATTTAAAGACATAAAAGAAGTAAATGCTCGGCGAGCTGAAGAGTGATAGAGTTAAGTGTACAAAAGGGTTGAGGTAACTGATCATTATTAACTTTAAAAATTATCTCGAGATCTCAGCAAATAAGACAGTCGAACTAGCACTTACTGCTCAGAAGATTGCGCAAGTGCTAAAAGTTAAAACAATCCTAGCACCACCTCAAGCTTCTATAGCTTTAGTGACACAAAACGTGACAATTCCCGTTTTTTGCCAACATGTCGATGATGCGCAAGCGGGCCAGTCTACTGGATTCTTCGTACCAGATTTAGCGAAATCCTTCGGTGCGTCAGGTTCCCTGCTAAACCATAGCGAACATCGTTTGGATTATAAAACTATTGATAGTTTGATTCAGCGGTTAAGGGAATTGAATATGACCTCTGTTGTATGTGCGCGAACGTCTAATGAAGCTGCCGAACTAGCAAAATTAAATCCCAGTTTTATAGCAATTGAACCTCCAGAATTGATAGGATCTGGAAGAGCAGTATCAAAAGAAACTCCAAAAACTATATCAGATTCTGTAAAATTGGTATCTGAGAATTCAAAATCGACTGAAGTTATCTGCGGAGCTGGAATAGTTGATAAAAGTGATGTATGTAGCGCGCTTGATCTTGGTGTGAAAGGAATTTTAGTTGCCAGTGGCATAATCAAAGCAGATTGTTGGTATGAAAAATTATCGGAACTTGGCTCGGGATTTGTAACATAGCCATATTGAAATCAGTTAAACTAATAGTTTATTGTCATCTATGACCTCTATCCACATATCATATTAACAGCTACGAATCAATACTCAGTATGTGCTAATTTTCAAGTTGAATTAAAATCAGAAAGGTTATCCGAACTGTAAAACCTGGTTCCCAGAGTGTGACAGATAAAATCATATTGAGAGGTGATATTTCGATTGCTCAGTGCAACTTGATTTTAGATATGGAATAATGCATAGGTAGCAATAATGCGAAGGATACATTCACATTAGAATTCTGGATACATTGAAAAAATTGTGTATTCTCAGATTATCGAAATGGAATTGGATCGCAAACAATATTCTAGATATTTGTCCAACTGCATGGCAAAATCAAAATACAATAAGACCACATCTCTCAACAACAATACGCAGCGCAAAGAAAATAGTCAAAAAATTAGTAGAATATTAACATTAACCATTAGTGTGTTATCTAGACTTAACGGTTAAAATTAGATTCACCTTCAGTAAGCTTCTGTTTTTTCTCCAATTCAGATTCAATTATCTCCTCGTCTCCAAATTTCTCATACTCTCCCAGCCGTTCAGCGATCAAATCGCGATGTATGTTAGTTGAAGACCTTCTCAGTCTCCAGTGGCTAGGCTTCAAAAAGGCTATAATATTCTTAGTTCTACCACTTGAGAAGGTATATGCGTTTTTTATTAATTTACGTGGTGGTTGATTCTTAATAGATATAAAAATTCCACCCACAAATCCAAAGCAGCCTAAAACAATCAGTGCCGCGCCTATGAATATAGCTCCTAATGCATTATAATTGGGGCTTTCGTTTTCACCCAATAATGGAAGATATCCAAGTATTGCATTGATTTTTAAATCCATAGTTCCTTGATTTATTAAAATGAGGTTGTACTTACCGATCTTCTCAGGTTTGAAGTTAGCCACCAAATCTTGACTGAAAGTTGAAGAAGATACAATTGATCCATTCGGATCTTTAACTATAGCACTTAGGGGGATATTAGATGGATCGGACTTTATAACGACATACATGTCAGGACCTGTCTCAGTGACATTTACTATTGAATTTTTTAGTTCTTTCGATTTTATAATGTCATTAGTAACTAACATATTCTGGCTCAGGAATGGATGCGATGCATTTATGCCTGACGTTGCCATTAACACAACTCCTGCAGCTATGACGCCCAGACTCAAGATCAATATCATATGACCAAGTTTCATTATGGTGCTCCTATTGTATAACTTAATGTTCTGTTTATTAGGATCAATGTTAGCTCTTTCAGTCAGGTTCTGTAATAAGTTTAGCTGTATTGAAATAAACAATAATAAACTATACGACTTCCTACTATAGAATTGCTTCGTGACTCGATTCAAGAGAACACCAGACAAAAGCAATGCGGTTAGGTCATAAGGCCTGTCCGAATATTGGAGTCGATCTCCTTGTGAACCAGGGAGCACCATTAATAATTATTTCTTAGTTTTAGCTATTCGCTTTACGCATTATTGAGATAATCTCTGGCGAAAATATTTTTCGCGTATTGCCGTCAGAGGTTTTCACAACTATCGCTCCGCTAAGATCGATGTCTTCCGCTATGGCTTGAAAAACTTTATCCTGTTCTTTTATCACTATTGGCTTATCCAAGATCTCTGATGTACCTTTCCATTTCTGTACTATTTCATCATGGAACCCTTGTTGTAATTGATCATAATAGTATTCTAGTTTTGCCAGAAGAGATCCGATAAGATCTACCTGGCTAATATCCAATCCATTTAGTTCTTTTTTAAGCGAAGTAATGCCATAGAATCCACTGGAGTTACTTGTCGCTATTTCTGAAACGATTCCCTTAGTCTCGTTATTAACATTTATTCCAATACCTATAACTGCATAGCAGATGCTTTCATCTAGCACGCTGATATCCACTAGAATTCCACTTGCCTTTCTCCCGTTTATGGTCACGTCATTAGGCCATTTTATTTTTGGATTTAATCCTGTTTTCGATTTTATTACATCGCATACTGTTAACGTTGCAAGAAACATGAGGACGATACTCCGCGAGATTAACACATTTGGCTTTAAGATAACTGACATCCAAATGCCGCCTGCAGGAGAGATCCATCTTCTCCCTGACCTCCCCGTTGCGTCTGTTTGCTGCTCAGCAATAATCACCGTTCCATCCAAATCCGTAGGCTTCTTTTCGGCAAGAGAAAGAGCTAGTTTCTGAGTAGACCTCATGGTTTTATAAAAATAAATTCTTTTGCCAATTATTCTTGTGTGTAGGCGCCGGCTAATCAGCCAGGGCGTAGGAGATCTGCTAGGACAGATAATTAAATAATTGCATCTTGAGTTTAAATTCAATTTTTCTTATCTGATAAAATTCCACTATGTTGTATTAAAGATATCGAGTGAAAGATATAATGTAAGAGAAAAAGACACACTATTTAGGCTTTTGTTGGTAATGGCAGAAGCACAGATAGGCTGGAAAAAATTATTTATCCTAATATAAAATCAAAAAATTACAACAAGACATAGATAAATGAGCCACGATATCTTGCGAGTAAGACGCTGATCATAAAGTATAACACTGCTTTTCTTCATTTCTCCTTACTTATATGCTAATTACTCCTACATGGTGCCAAAGCGAGTGGATATTATTTCGAATCATCAATTTGTATACTCTGAAATTCTTTGATAGAAGAGCACTCTTGCTCTATGATTGAATTGACACTTTTCCTCTCCACTATCAAGATCTTATGCCAATTGACATAATCTTGTCTGCGACATGGTTAATTTTTCGTTTGTGAAGCCGTTTTACATTATGAAAATGTGTATATATCTTTCAACGGTAAATAAAATAGTACATGAAGGCGGACGAACTCTCAATCAATATAATTGCCCTCGATAATAAAATTAGATTTGCAGGTGTGATAGACAGATCTGGACGAATGTATGCAGGCACAGTAAGGAAAGGGACACAGGGATATCTTAATGAAAAAAATGCGGAATTAAGTTTGGCTCAGACCGCCTACATTGTTGATCTTAGGCAAATCTTCACTCCCGAATTGGGTGGTTTAAAATACATTCTTTATGGCTACGAAAAAGTAAAACTCTTTAGTATTCCTATCAAAGAACATATACTTGTATTCTCAGCGGATAACCCCGTTAGTGTAGACGATCTAGTGGATGAGGTTACAGGGTATCTTAAATTAGTTGAGGCAGATCTTGTATTTTATCCACCGCACGACATAATAAATAGTGAAAAGAGGCAAATATTGAGAAATCTTTATGAGTCCGGGATTTCAGAGGAAATTATTGCAGAGCACTTAGGCCTTGATATCGGCACCGTTAAGATTCTCATTCAGGAGATCAAGGTTTGAACGGTATAACTGATGCAGCAGGGCCCAAAACATGCTGTGCTGGATTATTACGATAACTCTTAAGATTAGATAAATATTTAACTTCAATTGACTGAAAAAAGGCTCTAAAATGCTGTCGCATCTTGTTGATGATCTAAGATTAAGCCGGCATCAGATTTTTCGTATAAACGTCAACGATAATATTTTGTGCATTGTCCATCTACCAGAATAGATTTTTAAGATTTTGCACTTAATCTTCTCCAATCAATATATAGCCAGTTTGTGGTGATGATGGCATTGACTCGATGTCGTGAGATAATTCTATTATAGAGTAATTGAATGGGTCTACGAGCCTTTTTTTGAAAAAGCTTTTCATTATTGTGTATTCATAGCTGCCGTCATAGGGCTCTTGTCCTCCGCAGAGATGCCCCGACCATAAACCGGTAGGTTTCGCATTTATTGAAGACCAAACAAGTGCTTACCTCCACGAGTGTCAAGCAAAGTCGCTTATCTAGTTGGTCATTATCACTAACGCGATTAGGAGCATTTATCCGCGGTTTCGATTCTTGTGTTAATGTCAAACCATAAAATTAATGTAGTGATAGAGAAAAGCTAACGTCTATGATTTGGGGTTTGTATATTTCATACACGCCACAATTACCCCTGCTGTTGCAATTGCAAGGATTAAAGCGCTAAGCGGTCCAAATTCAGGTATTATCTTTGAACCACCTATTTCTATCTGCCCTGTGCCTTTGTCGAAATCAATGGCCAGTGTTCTTGTCTGGTTATCGGTTTTAATTTCTTCAGGAGTAGTAACTTGACCGTCTTGGAATACTATATATCGATCATCTAGATCTCCTTGCTTTTTGGAGTCTATAATGCTTCTAGGAAGCTCAATGGATAATCTTCCATTTGACTGTGAAAGAACATTTACTACCAGTGTTGCATTGTCTGCCTCAGCAGAGATATTATTAACTTTATTACCGCCACCTGTAATCTGATACTTGATCGGATAACTTTTATCAAATATATTTAGATCAAATGTTTTGTTGCCGTCATCTGATCCCGTTTCGCCAAATACCGTTAATGTGGGCCTGGTATTGAGGGCCGCTATCACAAAGCAGAAGAAAAAAAATACTTCAAACCCACATATTTTAGAATTCATGTTTTTTTATCACGACATAATGATCTATATTTATATTGCTGCCTACTTTTGATATCTAAACACCTGTTCTATTTTATATATTTTTTAGTTAACCTATATATCGATAAATACATTGTTTAGATGGCAGATGAATTTTATTCATGTTTGCAAATTTGCTTAAAATACTTATATATGGTAATAATTATAAAAAATCGTTCCTATTTGATCAAGGATTTATTATTCGTCGAAGCCTATCGTGGATTAGAATATTTTACGAGGAGGAATAAAGTATAACAAAATGTCTGCAGAGAAAAAAATAATAAAGATTACAAACCATGTATATCAACCCAAACATGAAATTCTAACTAGAGACGAGGCAGAGCGAATTTTAACGAAGTATAACACGAAACCTAGTCAATTACCATACATAATGATAACAGATAAAGGCCTCCAAGATTTAGATGTAAGGCCAGGCGACGTCATTAAGATTACGAGAAAAAGCCCGACTGCGGGTGAAAGTGTATATTACCGATACGTAGTAGAGGGATAGATATTCTATGACAGCTACTTTTTTAGAGATGTGGCCAATAATTAATGATATTTTGAGAAGAGAAGGTGTTGCAAGGCAGCACCTGAATTCATATAACGAGTTCATGGAACGAGGACTTCAAAGTATTATTGATGAGGTAGGAGAGGTAGAAGTAGAGACTGCCGAATATCCCTATAAGATAAGATTAGGCAAGATAAAGTTACAACAACCAAGGATCATGGAATTAGATGGTTCTATAACGCATGTCGCACCTATGGAGGCCAGACTTCGAAATCTAACGTACGCTTCCCCTATAATGCTCGAATGCAGCATAATAGAGGATGGCAAGATACTCGAGTCAAGGTTTATACATGTAGGAGATATGCCAGTTATGGTAAAGTCAAATGCATGTATTTTACATAATCTACCTGAAACCCGCCTTATAGAAGTAGGAGAAGATCCGCACGATCCAGGCGGCTATTTTGTAATCAACGGATCAGAACGAGTAATAGTTGGGCTAGAAGATCTTTCGTATAATAAAATTATCGTCGATACAGAGGAGGCTACAGGCAATCTCGTTTACAAGGCCAAGGTATACTCCTCTATAGTAGGTTATAGGGCCAAGCTTGAGCTTATCATGCGGTCTGATGGCTCAGTAGCTGCAAAAATTCCCGGCTCGCCAGTGGATATTCCTTTGGTAACTCTAGTTAGAGCATTAGGGTTAGAATCAGATAAGGACATTGCCAATGCTGTATCGCTAAACGGCACCATACAAGATGAGTTAGAACCGTCGTTCGAAAAAGCGGGTGATATAATCACAAGCAGAGACGCAATCATCTATATTAGCAAAAGAATTGCTCCAGGGATGCTTGAGGAATTCCAGATAAAGCGTGCTGAAACATTGCTTGATTGGGGATTGTTGCCCCACCTTGGTAAAAATCCTGACAATAGACACGAAAAGGCGCTCTTCTTAGGGGAAGCTTCAAGCAAGTTGATTGAGTTAAAACTCCTCTGGATAGATCCTGATGACAAGGATCACTACGGCAATAAGGTTATAAAGTTTGGCGGCCAGATGTTGGCTGACCTTTTTAGAACTGCCTTTAGAAATCTGATAAGAGATATGAAATACCAATTGGAAAGATCTGGACAAAAACGCGGTATTAATGCTGTTGCCGCTGCGGTTAGGCCAGGAATTATTTCAGATAAGCTCAATAACGCTATTGCAACCGGTAACTGGGGTCGAGGCAGGGTAGGAGTGACCCAACTCCTGGATAGAACAAACTATATGTCAACCATAAGCCACCTGCGCAGAATTCAGTCACCCCTGAGCAGAAGTCAGCCTAATTTTGAAGCAAGAGATCTACATGCTACACATTTTGGTAGGATTTGTCCTGCAGAAACTCCCGAAGGATCGAACTGTGGCTTAGTAAAGAATTTAGCACTATCAGCTATAATTTCAGTTAGCGTAGCTTCTGCTGAAATTGTAGAAAAATTGTACGAACAAGGCGTGCAGCACGTTGATGAAGCCAGTGATAAAATAAGAGCTATAGGTACCAGGATATTTGTTGATGGAAGATTAATTGGATATGCCGAAGACGGACAGCATTTATCAAATACATTGAGGGCCATGAGAAGAACCGGAAAAATTCATCCTCATGTTGGAATTTATTTGTACTCATCGTTGAATGATAATGCTACGAAGAGATTGTACATCAGTTGTAATGCAGGTCGAGTATTAAGGCCACTAGTAGTCGTTGACCAAGGCAAAGTCTTAATGGGTAGTGAAATAATTGAAAAGGTTGCAAAAAAGTTCCTTTCATGGGCCGACCTTCTTTACATGGGTATGGTTGAATTGGTGGATGCAAATGAAGAGGAGAATAGTTACGTATCTATGGATCCTAAGAAAGTTGATAACTCCCATACTCATCTAGAAATATTCCCCTCTGCAATTCTCGGGGTCGGAGCATCAATCATACCTTATCCTGAGCATAACCAGTCACCTAGGAACACCTATGAAAGTGCGATGGCTAAGCAGAGCCTAGGCTTTTCTACGCCTCTAATGAATGCTAGTACATATGTCAGACAACACTTCATGCTTTATCCGCAGGTTCCGATGGTAAGTACAAAGGCCATTAGCCTATTGGGCCTCGATGACCGTCCGACAGGTCAGAACTGTATTGTAGCTGTTCTACCCTTCGAAGGTTATAATATTGAAGATGCTGTAGTGTTCAATAAATCCTCCATTGACAGAGGCATAGGGAGAACTTTTTTTTACAGGGTGTACGAAGCTGAAGCAAAACAATACCCTGGTGGAATGAAAGACAATTTTGAACTTCCTGCTTCTGACGCAAATATCAGGGGTTATAGAGGAGAAAAAGCATATCGTCTGCTGGAACAAGATGGTGCAATCTTGCAAGAATCTGTAGTAGCAGGCGGTGACATACTTATCGGAAGAACTTCTCCACCTAGATTTATGGAGGAATACAAAGAGTTCGAAGTTAAAGGCCCTTATCGGAGGGATACTTCTGTTGGTGTTAGACCTTCTGAAAATGGTGTTGTGGACTCAGTCATTATGACTCAGTCAGTAGAAGGGGGGAAAATGTACAAGATAAGGGTAAGAGACATGCGAGTTCCAGAAATCGGCGACAAATTTGCCTCAAGGCATGGCCAGAAAGGGGTAATTGGAATGCTCGTCAATCAAGAAGATTTGCCATACACGGAAGATGGTGTCGTCCCTGACATTATGATAAATCCGCATGCGTTCCCATCTAGGATGACTGTTGGCCAGTTTATGGAGTCTCTAGGAGGGAAAGCCGCCTCGATACTCGGCAGAATAGTAGATGGATCTGCATTTCTAGGTGAAAAATTGGATGAACTGAAAGGCATACTCGAGCAATATGGATTGAAATATACGGGGAAAGAAGTGATGTACGACGGTAGAACCGGAAAGAAATTTCCAGCTGATGTTTACATAGGCGTTGTATATTACCAAAAACTACATCATATGGTAGCAGATAAGATCCACAGTAGAGCCAGAGGTCAAGTCCAAATGCTTACGAAGCAGCCAACCGAGGGCAGGGCACGAGGAGGAGGGCTTAGGTTTGGAGAAATGGAAAGGGATTGTCTTATTGCATATGGTGCCTCAATGATGTTAAAAGACAGGCTACTTGAAGAATCCGATAAGGCAGAAGTAAATGTTTGTGAACGCTGCGGTTTGTTATCATACTACGATATCAAACAACGAAGGTATATTTGTAGAGTTTGTGGAGAAAAGGCAAAGATTTCGTCTGTGGTAATTGCTTACGCCTTTAAATTGCTGTTGCAGGAAATGATGAGCCTAAATGTGGCCCCGCGTTTACTCGTTAGGGAGAAGGTATAATAGAATATAGAGTGGAGTGAGAAGAGTTGGAGGAGTCAATAAAAATTCTCGATGGCATAAGGTTCAGCGTATGGTCACCTGTAGAAATACGCAAATTTAGCGTGGCGGAAATAACCGCTCCGGAGACGTATGATGAAGATGGTATGCCGGTTCAGGGAGGCCTTATGGATAATAGGCTAGGCACATTAGAACCAGGCCAGAAGTGCTCTACCTGTGGAAATACATCCGTAAAATGTCCTGGCCATTTCGGCCACATAGAGTTAGCGGAGCCAGTATTGCATATCGCGTTTGTCGATGACATTCATAAACTTCTACTTATTACATGCAGATCATGTAATCGAATAAAACTAAAGGTAGAAGATCTGTCCAAATATAAGGCACTCAGAGATAGTAAGGCGGCATACGCGGTAATTACGCTTGAAAATGCGAAAGATGAAATCATAGAAAAAGCAAAGAAAGTCAAGGTATGTCCTCATTGCAAGAAGGATCAGTACGACATAGTTTTTACCAAACCAACCATTTTTGTAGAAAAGACAGATGCTGGAGAAAATAGGCTATTGCCAATTACGATTAGAGAAAGGTTAGCACATATTCCTGATGATGATTTGGTAGTTTTGGGCTATAACCCTAGTACCGCAAGACCTGAATGGTTTGTGTTGCAAGTTCTTCCTGTGCCTCCTGTGACAGTCAGGCCTTCTATTATTCTTGAGACCGGGATTAGATCGGAAGATGATCTAACACACAAGCTTGTGGATATTATTAGGGTGAATCAAAGACTAAAAGAAAGTAAGGAAGCAGGCACCCCACCTCTTATTGTTCAAGATCTTGTCGATCTGCTGCAGTACCATGTTACAACTTACTTCGATAACGAAGTCTCTGGGATACCTCAGGCTCATCATAGGTCTGGAAGACCTCTTAAAACTTTAACACAGAGGTTAAAAGGTAAAGAAGGACGATTTAGAGGTTCTCTGTCTGGTAAAAGAGTAGACTTTTCAAGTAGAACTGTAATCTCTCCGGACCCTAACCTAATGATTTCAAATGTTGGCGTCCCAGTAGACGTTGCAAAAAAGCTTACTATTCCAGAGACTATCTCTGAGTGGAACCTTGAAAGACTAAAGAAATTAGTTATCAACGGTCCAAACATATATCCAGGGGCCAACTATATAATCAGACCTGATGGAGTGAAAATTAGGTTAGATTATGTTACTGATAGAAAGGTTGTTGCGGACTCGCTAGCACCTGGATATATGGTAGAAAGGCACTTGTCTGATGGAGACATAGTAATTTTCAACAGACAACCATCTCTTCACAGAATGTCAATTATGGCACATTATGTTAGAGTATTACCTTACCGTACATTTAGACTTCATCCCGCAGTTTGTCCTCCATATAATGCAGATTTCGATGGAGATGAAATGAATCTACATGTGCCTCAAAGCGAAGAGGCAAGAGCGGAGGCAGCTCTATTGATGAGAGTTCAGGACCAACTAATCTCGCCGAGATACGGTGGACCTATTATCGGCGGCATAAGAGATTTTATTACTGGTGCATTCATCCTAACTCGCGATGACACTGCACTTACTAGAGAGGAATTTGCTAACTTGGCTCTTGTAGGCGGCTACAGAGGAACGCTTCCCCCACCAAAGATAAATAATGACGGTGTGAAACTCTATTCAGGTAAACAGCTTTTTTCGCTATTTTTTCCAAAAGATTTCAACTTTATAATTACTTCAAAATGGAACAAAGCAGCAAAGCGGGAAGGAAAGGACGTTGTCATCAAAAATGGAGAACTAATTAGCGGAGTTATAGACAAGGCGTCCATTGGTGCAGAGGAACCCGACAGTGTTCTTCACAGGATAGCAAAAGATTATGGTAATGACGCAGCAAGGAAATTCCTCGATTCCATACTCATTATGCTCAAAACATATATCACGCATGTCGGCTTTACTTATGGTTATTCTGATTTATGGCTAAGTCAGCAAACAAATTCGGATATCAACGATGTTCTACAGAAAGCCTATGATAAGGTTCATGAGCTTATTCAACAATATAAAGATGGTACACTACCTCTAACAAGGGGCCTTTCTTCAGATGAGGCATTAGAGCTCTACATTGTAAACGAACTATCAAGAGCAAGAGATCGAGCCGGAAAGACAGCTGACAGAGCATTTCCAGACAACAATTCTGGTGTTATTATGGCATCAACAGGGGCAAGAGGCTCTACCCTTAATATTGGGCAGATGACTGCCGCCTTGGGTCAACAGTCCATAAGAGGAAAGAGAATTTATAAAGGATATCATTACAGATCGCTTCCGCACTTCAAAACAAATGATACAAATCCTGATGCAAAAGGATTTATAAAGTCAAATTACAGGGATGGATTGAGCCCCTTAGAATTCTTCTTTCATGCGATGGGAGGCAGAGAGGGCCTCGTGGACACAGCAGTCAGAACACAGCAGTCAGGATACATGCAGAGGAGGTTGATCAATGCTCTTGAACATCTAAAGATAGAATATGATCAAACTGTGAGAGATCCTCACGGTAACATCATGCAATATGTTTATGGAGAAGATGGAATCGATCCTGCCAAAAGTGACCATGGGGAAGCTGTAAACATCTCAAGACTAATTGAAAGCGAATCCGTAATCGACGAAGGCAGGAAGGCCACGGAACATGAGATTAAAAACATAGTACAAAGGTACGCCGAAAATCTGAATCCGCGGTTAAGAAACAATTTACAGGAAGCATTGTTGGAGAACAAATTAAGCAAAGAAGGAATTGAGAAAGTAATCAAAAAAACTATTGATCTCAATGAAAGGGCTCTTGCTGAACCAGGCGAAGCTGTCGGTGTCGTTACTGCGCAGTCAATCGGGGAGCCTGGCACACAGATGACTCTTAGGACATTTCATTTTGCAGGAGTAAAAGAAAGAAACGTTACGCTGGGCCTACCTAGACTAATTGAATTGGTTGACGCCAGAAAGAAGCCAGTTACACCTACCATGGATGTATATCTAGACAGTGATTACAAAGTGTCCAGAGAAAAGGCGCTGGAGGTCGCAAGAGAAATTATTTTGACTCGGGTGAGCGACTTGATTGAGAAGACCGACATAGATTATAGCGGTATACTCAGTTTTTACTTGTCAGAAGACAAGCTATCAGAGCGGGGTTGTGAAATAAAAGAAGTCTATGAGGTACTAAAAGGCTCTAAAAAGAAATATGAAACTTACCTCAACGAAAAGAAGCTATTTATTAAGATAACTTCTCCTGACAAACCAGATGCTCAGACGCTTTTGACATTAAAGAACAAGTTGCTGAGTGCAAGGATCAAGGGTGTGCCTGATATTGAAAGAGTGACTATCGTCAAGCAAGATGACGAATGGGTCATCCAAACAGCTGGATCTAATCTTGCCAAATTGGTCGCAATCAAAGGAGTGGACACCTCTAGAATTACGACAAATAATGTTTATGAAATATGGCAAACACTTGGGATAGAAGCGGCCCGTACGGCTCTTGTAAAGGAGATCACTAATACATTAGAGGAACAAGGGCTTGAGGTAGATACCAGACATATTATGCTTGT
>Ga0173481_10000003_pt1 | contig 38732 bp, 43 predicted proteins | sample NitcycUS073202C2_FD_136667 | JGI IMG/M metagenome (GOLD analysis project Ga0173481, IMG submission 136667) | Soil microbial communities from Arlington Agricultural Research Station in Wisconsin, USA - Nitrogen cycling UWRJ-S073-202C-2 (version... ... | reverse complement strand
TCAATTTGGCAAGGATGCTAAAGTTATAGATATAATAGGTAGTAAAAGTACAGTACAATGATGATGATAATAATAACAATGAGAAAACTTTTTTGCTTTTTTTCATAATTTAACTATAATTTCGGCATCGTAGGGCACGGAATCAGTTGCAAATATCAATGAAGAGTTTGAACTGGATTCTTAATACTATTCTTGTTAATTTCTCTACATTTACCTTATCTTAAGTAATCCCACCATTGTTAGGACAGCCACTTCTTCCCTTGTGTATCTTCTTGATTAAACTCATTTGTTCTTGAATCATTTTGTGTATTTCATGGGTCATTTTGTGTTGAGTATGAATTATCTCGTTAATATGACGATCCTGTCTTTTTATCTATTATAAGTATCAAAAGTCCAATAGATAATGATATTATGATATTAATTTCTCGATTCTCTACATTTGCAGGTCTTATATCTGTAAAATAAAAAAATAGCACTGAAATAATGAGTGCAGTCAATCCCAAGATAACAAATTGTATTTAGTTCATACAGTATTCTCTATATTTGTGAAGTTCTATTTACATTTTCTAAAATGCATGCAAGATATCTAGAATTTTGTTCATGAAAATTATTTTTGCTTTTTTTGGTTTCTTAAATACATAGTAAAAGAAGAAACCTGCAATAATGCTTGCAATAAGAACCAAGATAGTGTAACGAATCCATCGAACGACGATGACTTTGAATAATCAACCCACCTGTGCTATGTGTTGTCCAGTCGGAGACCTGCATCAGAAGTCCTCTTTTTGGATCTGTCTAGAAGAAGCCACAATCTAAGAATAAACCGCGCAAAATCCTCTACAAGAATTGACAATATTACACCTGCCATCCCTAAAGAAGCGACTTTTCTCCTTTTGTGCTTTTAAGTATGTCAAAGCTAACGCTATCAAAGAGAGTGTCCAAAGCCAACAAGAATAAAGTTACCATAATTGGAAAAATATGATAAGAATAAGTCTCTTGGTATAGTGGTAGCAACACGATGATTACCCGTCTCCCACAGCTAGATGGGCAGTTTTTCCTTGCGCCGGATCATATAATAACAATATTCTAAATAACCATAACTGACAGCAAAAAGTATGATCAAAGCAGATGGTATAAAAAAGGCTATTCGATTTCTTCTTACTAAATGATCATCCTTACTGCCACATGGCTGTTATTTGGATTATTTCAACTAAAATTATGGACTCTATAAGGATTCTATATAATGTTATTCAGGTCCACTATCTCCAAAAATCAGCTTCATCTCATCAAAGGTTAATTTTTCGCCATTTGACATCTTTTTTAGTGCAACTTCCTTTAACGTATTCCATCTTTCTTGATTCTCTTTATTGCGTTTCGTCCTCTCCTGTGATACTTCATATCTCGAAGTGCGTCTTTCATCAGTTTCCTTTTGTCTTCTTTGCCGATGTTCACTATATTGAATTCGTGACCTTCTAAATTCGATTGCATTTAGTTGAGTCTCTACCATTTCTAATTTTGCTGCAATTTCTCTTATTCCATGAATTTCTTTTCTTCTTTCTTCATATAACTCTTCTCGCAGATTCAATAACGAGTCTAGACTAGCTTTCAATGTGCCAATTTTATTTCCAAATTCAGTTTTTTGATCAAAAATACTATTCATTTTAGTTTTCAGTGCCTCGTATTGAGAAGAAATTCTTCTATAGCGTTCTTCCTTCTTGTGTATGATCTTTAATCCATGCAATTTGGTGGCAATTTCTTTTGATCTAGCAACTAATTTTCGTTCTTCGTCCTTCGATAATTTCTTTGTCTGAATGTCACGCTCAATCTGTTCCAAATTCTTGCTCAAGTTTGCAATATCAAACCTGTCCCTGCGTGATTTCGATGTTGCAGAGGATCCCGCCTTATCATCGACAGTCTTCTTCATTTCATCCCTAACTTCGATAAGGCTCTTCTTAAGCTCCATAAATCTAGTATATTCTGTATCTTTTTGTTCATTAATTTGCTTCAGCTTATTACGCAATTCCTCTAATTGACTTCTCTCCTCGTCGATCTGCATCTTAGTGGATTCAATTTTGTTATTGATCTCTTGAATCCTTTGATCGGTTTCTTTCTGCTCTTCCAAAAGAGATTTTTTGAAGTCCAAAAGAGTCTTTAGGTTAGAATCTGTTGAATTCAGATTCTGCGTTCTTGTATTATTATTTCTTGCTGCAGTTGTAGTAGCAGCTGTTGCCGCTGTATTGCTACTTCCATTACTATGTTGGTCCCGTGCCACGTCGATTGTGATTTGTTAGATAACAGAGGATAGATATATTTTTTTGTTATTTAAAGAGGTTCTTTATGTCTATAATACGGGTGTTATTTCAAAAGTTGCTATGAACTTACTACATCTTTATATGATACGGCACTGTAAGTACAATGACCTTCATATGGACGATTTTGAGAACGACTTCCCAGACTTTAATTGGAGAAATGTCCCTGCCTATAAGCATCCTCAAGGTAAAGATTGCCCTTGTCCAAAACATGAGTATATTCGAGAACAGATCAATATAGCCAAGGCCGTAGGTAACAATAATAGAGATATCAGCCCAGATCATAGACAGAAAGCCCAGATCAGCCTCAAATTGTGTCCAGATCATTATAAGGTTTATTTTAACGAGGTTGTTCCATCAATGCCTCTAAAATACAGAATAATGACTAAAATTGCGCTTAAAATTGGTGCAGTAGTAATTCACCAAATACCTTATATGCAATCGGATCAATGCTTTTATTGTAAATTTGGCTCCGGTGGTTTCGATAAGAAAACGCCAATAATTAGATAGAATTTATAAATATACTGGATAGATCATAACTTTATTATAATTTCAGTTTATTTTTAATAATTCTGTACTATAGCGCAATTATTATATTGATTTTCATGTCAAATAAAGGTCAATGGTTTATTTTCATGAAATTTTCTCTCTTTCTTTTATGACACACGTTTGCTAATAATCAATAAAGCTACAAAGATTATGCTCTGATAGAACCCCTATATTGTGTGTCTTCAATATTCATTTTCTCACTTCAGTTTAGTGTATTACGATGATAAAGATCCTTCAATATAAAAATAGCCCACGGATATTATATTGTGAATTAACCTCCTATTTGACATATATCCTTATGACAGAATTAACAGCCAAGACGTTAATTAATTAAATAATTTAAATTAAGTTTATACTCTTGTATATAATTGACAGATAGTTGACAATTATCCCTGAAATATATGGAGAGCAATTAGTTAAGCTAGCAAGAAGAGCAGTAGAAAAATATCTTAATGAATCAGTCATTATTACTGCTGATAAGCCAGATGGACTTTCTGAAAAGGTAGGAGTATTTGTTACTTTAAACTATCTAAGCAATAACAAAGAATATCTGCGAGGATGTGTAGGCTTTCCACTTCCTGAAAAAAAGCTGTATCAATCAGTAATCGAAGCTGCTATAGCAGCGGCTACACAGGACCCTAGATTTGACCCAGTAAATAAAGAAGATATGGGAAACATAATTTTTGAAGTCAGTGTTCTTTCGCAACCACAGAAGATAGAGGTGCAGAATCCAAAAGATTATAAAAATCGCATTAATATTGGAAGAGATGGTTTGATACTAAAATGGAAGTATGGTTCAGGCTTACTACTTCCCCAAGTTCCTGTGGAATTGAATTGGGATGTTGATGAATACCTTGCAAACATTTGCTATAAGGCGGGTGCCTCGCCAGATGCTTGGCTTATGCCAGAATCACAACTATACAAGTTTGAGGCCACCATATATAAAGAATCTGAACCTAACGGAAAGATACTAAAAGTTGATCTTTAGTAATAACAGATTCTATGCTTTCCCTTGGAAGTTCTTTTAATAATCTTTTAGAATAAAGTCATCTTTTAGGAAATCGCTCTACTATGATAGGAAGTAACCTTTGTTTGTTGTATGACAGCAATCTTTTCTATCTTCTCTCCCACTCTAATCAAACTTCTATTTCCTGATCTTATCGTGAAAAAAACATAAGCGTCTGTCGTTAAATAAATAGCTGCATTCGGGTCCGCCTTCGCATATTATACTATTATGAAGTAAATATATCACTTTATTAAAATCATTTTGGAAATATTGACTACATGCATTATCATCAGTCATGTTTCTTCTTGTTGATCAGTTGGATTCTGTTCTGATACTTATTCTCGATTATCATTATTAATATTCTAGTCACTAGGGGTCTAATTTGCCAAGCACGCAGAGTGAAATGCTAATGCTGACTTTCCTATATGGGGAAATGAACTAATTCGTAATCGAAAGTCATCCTGCAGCTCTTGGATGATTCCTGTATAATGAACCATTTTATCATACTCGTCTTTATTTTTGGCTATGACATATCCTTTCCAAAGCTTTATGTAAAGCACCCCAAACCAGATTCTCATAGAAGCCTGAATCTAACATTTTTGACCTGTCTATGTTTATCATATAATCTGATTTTTTCTTTGATTTATAGTACTAGTAAAGACCAGTCGGGGATTTCTTTCATCTGATAAATCGATAGTAATTCATTGTACATAGTTTTGCTTGAGTATTGGTACTCCATTTAGTTTTTGGAGTTTTTAAATTTTTTCATCTAAATAATGTTATGATAAGTATGTGAACAATCATTGTCGGTCCATGCTGAGTCAATCTTTATTGAGTGTTAACCACAATTGCCTTGCAAGTGTCAGTTTTCAAATTAAGCCTATAACTGAATATGTACTTAGCGAGAGGATAAATAAAGTTTTTTATCTATCGTGCTAATAATGCCCTCACAATTATATTCCTAGTTTTTAATGCATTCACAACCATTATATTGTAATATTATTCTTAAAGTCTATATAAGATAGGAGCTCGTCAGTCCTTAGCATTATATAGCAAGCCTTTTTTTACAACTTCATAACTTGGCAAAAGCTTATCTTACACCTTATGGAGTTGGTCTTGGTCATGCAAGCCGACTAGTCATGATTGCAAATATACTTCAGAGCTCAGGGGTATTTACCAGGTTTTCTTCCTTTGGAGAAGCAGAAATGTATATCACCATGCAAGGCTATGATTGTGTAATAGTTCCTCCTGTTGAATTCTCGTGGAATATTGAAGGTGAATTTTCAATAAAGTACAGTATTTCAAATATTCCCAAATGGTTTACTAACTTTCTAAGGCAGATTAATAAAGAGGCTTATAATATGATAGAATATAACCCAGATATCATAATTTCAGATTCAAGGCTATCATCGCTTATAGCAGCTAAATTTTTGGGAATACCATCTATAGTAATTTTAAATCAAGTAAAACTTTTACTCTCTCCACGGCTTCGAGAATTCTGGATAGCTCGGCTATTTGAAAAGATAGCTGGTGAAATTCTTGGCGTCATGTGGACACTAGCAGACAAAATTCTAGTACCCGATCTACCTCCACCATATACAATAGCATCCCATAATGTATGGAATACGAGCTCTGTAGTAGGAAAATTGAATTATGTTGGTTTCACTACACCAAAATCATCTGTGACACAAGAACGGATCAGCAAATTAGCGAATCAACTTGGTTTAGATAGATCTAAGCCAATTGTATTTATTCATGTTAGTGGACCGTTAGAAACCCGCATGCCAGTCATTCGAACTGCAATAAACGCTTGTAAACAACTTCGTAATAACATCCAATATATAATCTCTGAAGGAAGACCAAAAGGAAATCCTGAACCTAAAAAACTCTCAGGGTTAGGATGGTACTATGAATGGTGTCCTGTGCGGGATGAAATCTTTGCAATGAGTGATTTGGTAGTATTGCGTGGTGGACACGTAGCTATATCACAGGCTATTCGGTTCGGCAAACCCATTATCACGATACCTATAGAAAATCATGGTGAACAATTAGGCAATTCTGAAAAGATTGTCAAAATTGGTCTAGGCCTTATGCTAAAATCAAAACAATTGAATGCAAATCAAGTTGCTGCTGCAATTCACCAAATACTAGATGATTCCAAATATCAAAAAAAAGCAAACGAATTAATGAAATTAACTGAAAAACTAAATGGAATCGATAATGTCGTGGAGATAATTCGGTCCTACATTTAATGAAATAGTTTTCATGTTCTTGATTGCAACTTTAGATAAAGTATCTATCAGACTTTCATATTTTTTATATTCAAGTTTTGTAAAAGTCATATTATTGATTAATGGATCGATTAATATTATTTTGTCTTTCAATCCCATGCTTATTGCTTCATGATATATGCCAGTAGTTAAAAGCATTAGGGGCATCCAAGATGCCTTGCCTGCATGTATGATTTTCTTCATAACTGCTTCCACGAACCACGGAGGATGAATTGCTGCACTTAATGGTACAACTATTCGCTTTCCGGGTAAAAGAGTTAAGATCCTAGCAGATATACTCTCTTGCAACATGAATTTTATATGAGTATCATATCTGTCAGGAATATCAATATGCAATAATCGAATTGTATATTTTTTAATGTCCATCTTGTCTGCCATATGACCAAATAACTTTGCATTTTCTTTAAGATCATATTCATTTGTATACAAAATAAAAAGCTCAGGTATAAAACCGCATTTCACAGCTAACATACAAGATATAAAAGATAGAATATTATGTATACTGCATATTACTTTCTCATTTTGATAACCAAATGGTAAACCTCCAAGGGCTTTATCTATTTGAATACATACATATGCTGAATCCTTGCCAACATATGCTAGAATTATTTTATCAGCCTCACTTTCGTTTTTCGCTGGTGTCACTGTTTTAGGCAACAGCTCTGTTATGAGATTGCCTACAGAAGCAAACTCTATATCTCTTCCAACATAGCTTATTTTTTTCGCACTATTACTTGTATAAACCTTAACAAAAAATTTTTCTCCTGGCAATATTATTTGCTTTCCAGTATTAACAATTGCATTTACAACATCATTGAATCGATTTTCGATGCGTTTTGCTATAGCAACTTTGTCTATACCGAACATTTCTGATGTGATTGCTGCCGCTTCCACAACATCTGTAGCCTCAAATACAATACATGCTTCCTCATTGACGATTTTACTAACCTTAACATGGCTTAATTGAAGTTTTTTATTTATGATGGCTTTTAGTTCGTCTTTCTTGTTTACTGAGAAAGATGATGGAAAGACTATTAATATATCCTTCAAATTTCTATTAATCATTTCTGGTGTTTTCATAATATCATAGTTACTCAGAAAAACACGTCTTTCTATTTTTCTCCCACTGTGCTACCTTACTACTATTAATAATAGATTTTAAGACCTCAATGGTATTTAACTTGTCTTACCTCTTACAATAGAGATAAAAATAGGGAATATATGTATCACATATAGAAGAATATAATTTAAGGTTAATTAGCTTTTTAAAGCTGCTCTAGTGCATCTTCTACATTTGTTCGGTCTTCCGCATTGGGTGTTTGTTCAAGATACTTTATCAGATCTTCTTTGGCTCCAGAGTTATTGTTAAGTTGCAATCTTGCAACTGCTCGATTTTTATATATTGGTCCAAATCTATAAGGGTTGATCTCAATTGATCTCGTATAATACAATTCAGCAAGAGTGTAATCCTTCTTTTTTAAATAATAATTTCCAAGACCACGATAAGCAAGATAATAATTTGGATTAATCTTGACTGTTTTTTGATAACAGATTACTGCCTCCTCAGAATTAAGTTCATTATATATACCCCCTAGTAAACACCATGCCTGAGAATTTTCACTGTCAATTTCAACAGCTTTCCTCAATTTTTCTATAGCACCATAAATATTCCCTTGATGGCGCAATCTTTCTGCTTCAAAGCAGATTCTGTTTGAGTCTTTAAATTTGAGATTCTCATTTTTGAAAAGATATTCCATATCTTTTGGAATCAGCACTAGTGTAATCATGCCATCTTGTTTCCAATCCTGCTCAAACTTTACTTCAGGAATTGCACCTACTGTATCAGGTTTTGGAACATAGGTGAGAAGTCTACGTTCCTCTGGATTATATCCGCAAACAATAGTTGCATGTTGTATGGTTTCGTGAATACCCGGAACTATAACTATTGGTGGAATGCCTTGGTCTACTCTTTTCTTGAGATCCCTTATAGAACCTTCATAAATGTATGAAACAAATCCATGTTTTTCAGCGAGGTCTATTCCCTCTATCATTATGGGACCCTTAATGCCAGAATAATTCTTTGCTGCACCTTCATCATCTAATGGGATCTCTTCGCCCCAATACCTTGTAACCACGTTAATTACTAGAGGCAGGATAATGCTTTCATCCTTCTCACTAAGTAATGGCAAGGTAATGGAATGTTCTGATTCAGAGTGCAAGAAGATGTATAGAATCCAATCGAAATAAAAATCATTCTTATTTTAATACTCTAATGAATATCTCAGAGTTTTAGGAAGTTTGATAACAATATAATGCCATCCTCACCACTTTTTTCAGGATGAAATTGTACGCCGAAGATTTTCTTTTTTCTATGGGAAAAAATTTCGTGTTTACAGTATCGAGAACTTGCAACCGAGCCAAAGCCTTCAGGCAACCTTGAAACACAATATCTGTGACTTTCATACGCAGTAACTGATTTTCGATCATGTATCAATCTATTTGGTTCTGATACAGTCACAGGTATTGTACCTTGAATGTTACAATTCATCCTAGAGATTGATCCCCCAAGCGTTAAAGCCATTATTTCTGCACCATAACATATTCCCAATATGGGAATATCATTTTCAAAATAATATTTTATGATTTTTGAATTTACAATATTGATCTCCCTGCAATTCTTTGGCCTGCCAGATAATATCGCTTTATCATAATGATTATTTTCAATGTTGTCACCAGTATTATTTACTTCAGAAAATCTTTTACAGACATATATTGATCCCAGTTTGTTTAGACAATCTAATATATCCTGGGTAAATGGTGAAAGATTATCTATTACAAGTATTGTCAAACGATTTTACTCCACAATCTCTACAGGTATATATATATTATTATGACTAATTGTTATTTCAGTAACTATTTTTAATATTAATATCCTTTGCTCTAATGGAGAAAAGATAGATAAAAGTGATAAAACCACTGGGTACTCATATTTTCAAGCAAGTGACCATTAAAAGACTATTAGTGATAATTGACAGCTTTAACATAGGAATAAGTTCTAAATGACTCAGTCGTTATTTACCTAAATTTGTCAGATCTCTCACAATTTTGATATAAAACTGATAAGCTAAAATATTATAAAGTCAATTCAAGGCCGGGTCTACTCTAAATTAACGCAAGATGATAAAGCGAGCCACTTTAACAAACGGTTCAACTAAACAGCATGAAATGAAAGCTCATCTAGTTGGGCTAGTCTTATCATGAATTCTTACAAATTAAAGTTCACGATTTCAACATGAAGAACTTTAACATTAAAATGTCATTTCAATAAGGGTGGTAACTTCGCGAAAAGAAGACAGGGGATTATATTAGTTACTACTGTTGCAATCATAGTTTCTTTGATGTCCATTATTATTAGTATTATGTTCTATTATTACAATAATCAGATTTTGCATCAACCTGTTACTGCTGTTGGTTCTGGTGTAGACAAATTTGGAATAAGAGAAATATATCAGACCAAATCTGGTGGAGAAGAGTGGTTTATGAACATGCAAGACTCAACTAATGATCCAAGGTTTGACCCACGAGCTACAATAACAAAGAACCCTGATGTTCTTACAAAATCACAAAAGAAGAAATAAGGATTGAAGTCTACCCTTCTACAGGCTATCATAAAGACACAGTTACAACATTAAATCAAAAAGAGTTGGCTGCAAAAGAGTACATGCAATCACCCAATGACTGGAAGAATGTGGAAATGACTGGATACGTAAAATTAATCTCTTCTCCTTCAGATGATCAATTCAATTGGTATAATCGTGGTGGACGTCGTACTGATACAATACCTTGTGAAGGTACAGCATACAAGTCTAATGTAATGTACTACTCTGGTAAAACACGTTTCAATAAAGAACAGTGGTACAGCAACGGATACTCATTTACATCTCCAAAAATAGTAAGTAGCTCTATACAGGGTAAATGGGTACAGCAGTAAGGCTTCAAAGTTGGTTTGATGCAAATAATGATGGAAAATGGGTAAAGATAAATGACTTTGTTGATTCAGGTGGATGGGGAAATCAAGGTGGTTATTGTGGAGGAGATCCAGATCAAATAATTACATGGAGAGGTCCAATTGCTACATTTAGGTGGGATGGTGCAACAGATGTAGACTTCAAGAACTTAAGTGTAAGAGAAATTCAGGTACCGTAATAAGATAGTTAAAGGTAAAAACTCGCTCTCTCAATTAAACAGTATATTTTTAAGAAAATTTGTATTCTAGTTATAATTGATAAGACGGATTATCCTATACATTGATGAAAACCTTACTTTTGTCCATATAGCAACTAAACATGAATTAATTCCGTTTCTCATAAAATAAGTCGCAAGAATACAACATTGATCAAAAAATAAGAAATAGCCTGTAAATCAGGCTCATTATCATTTTACTTTATTCTCATCTATTGTTTTTTGTACTATGCTGACTCCAATGCAGCGACCTTTATGACACAACAACCTTTCCTACCATGGTAGGATGAAGTTGACAGAAGTAAGGAAATTCTCCTGCAGTGTCAAATTTGTGGGAGAACGTTTGTTTTGGCGATAGTAATGTCTTGAGCCCAGGTGATGAATCAAAGTCTTTTCCCACATTTGGATCACTAGATCCTGTGCCTGATACGACTGTATGAATTTGACTGTCATCATTGGTCCACGTTACTGTATCTCCTGCTTTAACATTGGCTGGGTTTGGATCAAATGCTTTGTCAGCCATTGTAGATGCTCCTTCTACTATCGAGACCTTGCTTCCACCCGATTGTTGGGCTGAAACCGACGCAACAGCAATAGTGCCTGATGTGACTGCCAATACAAGCACTGCGAGAATGCTGAAGGTTGCCATTCTGTGTTTTGTAGACATACTAATTCACAAATCCGTTAGCCTAACATCTTTATAAGAACTTCCTCCTATTATATTCAATAAGCATCATTTTCTAGGCTAATTATTACTAAAATAACCGAATTAAGTACAATTAATAACTAACTAAAATTAACATCTTGGGATTCTGGACTTGCTGCCTTCTGTAGCATAATGTATACCATCCAGACAGCAACTAACTGCGGCATGATAATTTAGTAAGTGTTTGGTAACGTACGATGTTCTTATTTAAAAACTTTGCAACTTCAAATTTATCTCATCCCATTAAGTAGATGTACTAATATCTTTTGTAGTTAACTTAGTCTGTTGCTTGAGCTAGTCTTTTACATATTAAGTAAACTGCTGCATAGGCAGGTAACCTTGCTGTTTGTTTCTTTAGATTGAATGACTGACCTTTTAATTTTAGTTTTATTGGTACTTTTACCTTGACATTAACTTCTTTATCCGTCAAAAGACATGCGTCACTTAGTGGATCAAATGATTCGATTTCTTTGCATTGTATTTTAGTTAATCCACTCTTACTATTTAGTGTACCTGCCATTCTAAACACTCTATGAACATCCACTGTTACCAACGGATCGATTCTTACTCCTATCTCTTTGGCCATCTTAAGCAGTTCTGACTTAAATCCGCTATATCCTCCTTTTTGTTGAACTATTTTATCCAACTTAGAAATTGACAATTGATCTATTCCTAATTTCTTAGCTATTCTTCGTCGCCACCCATACATCATCCCGCTCTTTGGAAATTTAATTGAGAAATCAACAACAGATGACGATGATGGCGATGTTTTTCTTACTCCAATACTCTCTGCCATTATGTCATTACCCATTATATAACCCACAATATCTGACCTAGCTTGTGAATCTAGACGATAAAACTCATTGTCCAAAACATGAATATGGTATCCATTGTTGCCTGAAAAATAGATCTGAATAGACTTTTCCTTGATACCTAGGTCATTCATCAACAGATCGACTAGATGCTTCACTTCCCTCTTTAAAGCATAGTTACATTTGTTGCATGGAAGCAATATCTGACTCAGCTTTCCAATCTTACAAGAGGGACATAATTCAAATCTGCTTTCTTGTACCTCTCCACAATTTGTACATATAAAATATGAATGCGTAGGCTCACAAGGCAAATGTAAATCCTTTGCATCGATATCAAAAATAAGATCTGCCCCAATCCACTGCTTTTCTTGCATAGCATATGTAGGAAACCTGTAATATGCATTTGAGCAGTAGACATCTGAAGGAACCTCTTTAATCAATATTGCCAAAAGTTCACCGATATTTCTAAACGCTAAGTGTCTAATCATCCCTAATCCAAACTGCATATATCCAAATTCATGTTGTTCAATATGTTCTGGAACTTCAAGAATTTTGCTATATCTAAAATAGTACTCTCTGAATGCATTTCTGATGAGCATTATGCTTTTGTCCGTAAATTTATTAGCGATAATCATGGTTCTCCTTCTTAAATTTTCGCCCAAATTGAATTGGATTTACTATTCCATCACATTTTTCAGTAGCAAAACATAGGTTTTCACTTCGAAGTTTTTGACAGGAAGGAACAGAATATTTGGTATGACTTCCCCTAATGCCAGCAAGATGTTCCACCTGATACCTAGTAACTTTTTCATTATAGTCAGGTGCGTTATGAAACAGAATTACAATCTCATCTATACTTTTTCCAATTGCTAACATGTATGTTGCGAGCATTATCCTTGCAGAATGAGGAAGGTTTTCGCCCCTGCTCATTAGCTCTAGTGCGTGTTTGATACATGGGGCATAATCTGTTGTTTTATATATACGGTGCGCATATTTTGGTTCAAGTTTAGCTCTCAGCTCATCTACTTTTGCTTCAATTGCTCTCGGCAGTGTGGATAAGGTCGTTGACTTCACCCTATCATGAATTAAAGTGCTCAATTCACTTCTAATGAGCCTTACTGTTTCATCAGCATCAAGATATACATAACCATCATGTACTAATCTATTAATCAATTTCCATTCTTGTTCATGGAAATGGGATGCCCGCATTAGGTAGTCAGCAACCCTGACTTTGAACAGTCGATTATCCATAGGATCAATATCAACGTGGACTTTGAACAATTCTCCAAAAATCTTAAACAAGAGAAGACGTTTCTTTTGTTCATTTTTTTCTTTTTTTAAATCTTCAGTCAGAAACTTTTCTACTCTCATTGCCTCAAACAAAGAATATTTCCGTAGTATAGGTTCTATATTGATAGATTTTACTATTATGATTGTAACAAGAAAAGTAAGTATTTCAATTTCATACTTATCTAGTTTTTCATATACTGTTCCATTAGCAACTTCTGTCTCTATTTTTTCAGCAGCTCTATCGATAACATACTTCATCTCTGGTCGATTAAATTCTTCAAAATCAAAGTGAGTTTCCCTAATGTAATCTGAGGCTTCCTTTAGGAAAGGATACTTCGCTATATCACCCGTTCCCAGCTTTATAGACAAATCGACATCGACGTATCAAGAGACAGACTAGAATAAAAATATCATTGTACAATTTTACAATATTTTAAATTGACGATAATTCAATCGAAAACATCATCTATGAACATTAGAATAGGATTTCATGTTTCGATTGCCGGTGCAGTATCAAAGTCAGTCGACAATGCTTTGAAAATTGGTTGTAGTGCTTTTCAAATATTCACTAGAAATCCTAGAGGATGGGCTACCAAGCCAATGGACAGAGAAGATGTTAAACTTTTCAAGTCAAAGTTATCTAACAGCAAAATTCAGCAAAATTCAGTTGCAGTTCACATGCCATATCTGCCTAATTTGTCTGCCCCGGATGGAGAAACATATAGAAAATCAGTCAATATTTTGACGGAAGAAGTGTATAGGTGCAGTATGCTTGACATTCCTTATCTTGTAATTCACTTTGGTAGCCATCTGGGAAAAGGAGCTGAAAGTGGGATCAATCAGGTGATAAAAGCTTGTAATTATGCTTTTGACAACTACAGATCCTCATATCGAAGAATTGCTCCAGTCATGATACTACTCGAAAATAGTGCAGGTCAGAAAAATAGTATAGGTAGCAAATTCGAGCAGATAAGGTTGATCTTAGATAGGCTAGATCATAAACAAGTTGGTGTATGCTTCGATACATGTCATGCATTTTCATGCGGTTATGATTTGAGAACTGAGATACAAGTAGACAAAATTGTAGATCAATTCAACAAGACGATAGGTTTAAAGGAGCTGAAACTAGTGCATCTCAACGATTCCAAAGGTGATATAGATTCTAGACTTGATCGTCACGAACATATTGGACTTGGAAAAATTGGAGAGGCAGGAGTTGCTGCACTATTAAGACACAGCAAAATTAAGAATTTACCAATAATAATGGAGACCCCTATAAATAATATAAGAGGTGATCCAGAGAATTTGAAAGTTGTCGTAGATCTACTAGGTACTTGAATGAAGGTTAAATAAAAAAAGAGAGCAAAGGATAGGTAATTTTTACTATATAACGTGCAAACTAGTAATTACAATATTTTACATCCTGTTATTGAAGTCAATGCTCGAATGTATAAATTAGAAAACACTACCCTTTTGTAAATAGATCCAACATATATACATGAAGTTATAGCGATATGTAAAGAGAATGATGAGCATAAGATATTCTGATTGACATCATTTATCAAAAATTTTTCTGTGACAATATAGTCACACACAATAGATTTAAGACATATACAAATAGATGCTGTACAAGAATAAGATGAGCAATTACGAGGAGATAATGAAACTAGCGTTAGAGAGGGGATTTTACTTTCCAAGTTGCGAAATCTATGCCGATGCGTCGGCAGGTTTTTGGGAATATGGTCCAATGGGGGTTAATATGAAAAACAAGTTCATTGATCTGTGGAGAAGAGAGATCGTAAGACGCGATGGAATGATTGAAATCGATGGCTCTCAAATTATGAGCAAAAGTGTTTTTGTTGCTTCCGGACATATTGATAACTTTACGGATCCTATCATTAAATGTACTAAGTGTAATTCCACTTTCAGAGCTGATAGGTATATAACAGAAAGAACTGGCGAAAATGTACCTGAAAGACTGGCTGACGAAGATATAGATGCAATTATTAGGAAATACAACTTAAACTGCCCAAAATGTAACGGACAATTTGGAAGTGTAAGTCGATTTAATATGATGTTTAAAGTTGGAGTTGGTCCTGCAGCAGAAGAGTCATATCTCAGACCAGAAACCTGCCAGACAATATTTGTTGATTTTCCTAGAGTTTTCAAAACTATGCGAGGTAAATTGCCATTAGGGATTGCTCAGGTTGGTAAGAGTTTCAGAAATGAAATAGCTCCAAGGCAGAGCCTACTTAGGCTAAGAGAATTCTATCAAGCAGAGATCGAAATATTTTGTAATCCAAATAAACTGGATGACTTGCGAAGCTTTGAAGAAGTTAAAGATACTGTTTTGAGGCTTTATGACCAAACATCAGTTTCTGAAGTAACAGCAGAAGAGGGTGTGAAAAAGGGGATAATACCAAATAAATTGATTGCATATTACCTTGCACTTTTAAATGAATTCTATGCAAAAACTGGTTTAGATATGAAACGCACTCGTTTTAGGAGATTATTTAATGGTGAAAAAGCATTCTATGCTTTGGTAGCATTTGATTATGAAGTTGAGACAAGTATTGGATGGTTAGAACTTGTAGCATGCAACTATCGATCGGATTATGATCTCAAAGGACATAGTACAGTAAGTAAGCATAATCTTGAGGTGATTGATCCATCAGATCAAACAAAGATTTTGCCACATATTTTCGAGCTTTCAATGGGGATAGATAGAAGCATTTACGCAATCCTAGAACACTCTTACTTTGAAGATATGGAACGCGATGATAGAATTGCATTAAAACTAAAACCATACCTTGCTCCAGTACTAGTTGGAGTTCTTCCTCTCATGGCAAAACAAGGATTAGATGAGAAAGCAAGAAAGATTTATTCTAACCTCAGGAAAGATTTTGATGTCTTCTATGATGAATCTGGATCAATAGGAAGAAGATACAGAAGGTTAGAAGAAATAGGAGTACCTTTTGCGGTAACAATTGACAAACTAACTATGGAAGATGATACTGTTACAGTCAGATACAGAGATACAATGCAGCAGATAAGGATTAAGGTATCTGAATTACAGCAATTCTTACATGATTCCCTTCATAGGTAATAATTAACTGATTAGTTTTATAGAGCAGTAAAGCCGGCTATCCTAGTTTATGTGCATAAAATGAGCATAATTTCTCCACAAAGGTTTAATCTAAAAAAACCACATTAAAAGAGGAGATGGTAATGTAATATGAATGAAAATCGAAAACAAAGAAAGATTAAAGAGAAGAAGTATGCAGTCAATGAAGACGAGGTTTTACCTTATGAAAAATGGCTGGTATCTTTTAAGAAGTATAATTCAGTGAAAAATACAGAACAAGCTACTTTTGTAAGACAATTTTATGCACCTGGTTTTTATGAAGCATATGACATAGTTGCAACATATGCTGAAAAATCAAATGTCAATATTCTTTGGTTTAAGGAAAAACAGAACTGCTCGGATAACTATATCAATAACAATTATCCAGCACTAGAATCGTTTTGTACTTATTGTAATCATAAATTTAATCACATTGATCCTATTCCATGTATTGACGACGACTGCTATGCAGAGTTTTGTTCAAAGGAATGTACAATGGACCATTATAAAATGAAGCATAAACACTAAGAAGCAGCTTTTTTGAAAGCCGAGCAGCCTTTTATGATCTTCTTACAAGGTGCATTTAATGATCATAATCTACATATCTATAAACAATGTTTTTATCATGTTTTTCAAATACGAAAAGCTATACATCAATTCTTTCTCTTAAATGTCATAGTAAAGCCTAAACTGTAGTGTCTTTGAATTGTGATTCTCTGCTTCATCTATCTCATCCTGTTTGAGGATAAAATAAGTATCTAAGAGTTCAGGATGAAAGCATAACTTTAGATAGTCTGAGTCGCTTTTTAATGCCTGAAGCGATTCTGTCAAAGTGTGTGGTAAAGACTTTATTCCCAAACTTTTTCTTTTTGAATCAGACATTTTATATATATTTTCATTGACTGGATCTCCAGGATCCATCTTCTTCTTTACACCATCAAGTCCTGCAGCCACTATTGCTGAAAATGCTAGGTACGGATTGGATGACGGATCAGGTGCTCTAAATTCTATGCGCTTTGATTTGAAGTTATTCTTCTCATTTACTGGTATTCGTATAACTGCTGATCTATTTGCCCTTGCCCATGCGACATAAACAGGTGCTTCAAATCCCGGAACTATACGTTGATAAGAGTTTATTGTTGGTGCTACAATTGCAGCTAAGGAAGATGCATGATTTAACACTCCTCCAATAAAATATCTTCCTTCCTGACTTATCTCTGCATAACCATCACTATCATCATAGAAAATATTTTTGCTATTTGAAGATTTATTCCACAAACTGATACTAACGTGCATACCCGAGCCATTGTCGCCACTATTTGTTAGACTATCCTCCTCCTCAAAAATTGGCTTTGGCATAAAGTTAGCTACTTTATTGTATTGCTTTGCCATATTCCTAATAACATCTTTGTAGATCTGAACATTATCTGCAGCTTTTGTCAAAGTACTATGCATAAAATTAATCTCAATTTGACCACTGCTTGCTACTTCATGGTTCAGATTTGTAACTTTTATGGAATAATTCTTCTTTAAAATCTTGGCAACTTCAAACCTAAATTCTAATAGGGAATCCTGAAATGGAGGTGCATCATATCCGCCTTTTCTACGTATTGGATACTTACCCACCCCGTATTGTTCTGCTGATATAACTTCAGTTTTTTCATGATTATTTTTTCCCCCGTTATCTCTTTGGAAGACTACATCATCAAAAATAAAACATTCGACTTCAGATCCAACTTGACATGAGAGATTCTTTTGCGCAAGATATTCTTCCATGCGTTGAGATACATATCTAGGATCCCTCATCAACCTTCCTAGTCCAAAGCCTCTATACACATCTGCGATGACTGTAGCCATATTGAAATTTGAAGATATAATAGTAAGACGGAGACGAGGAGCAACCCTTAGAGTTGACTTATCTGGGATAAGCAGCATATCTGATTCATCGATCCTTGCAAATCCCTTCACAGATGAACCATCCAATCCAACTCCGTATCTAAAAAAATCATCCAAATCCTCTTCATTATCAGTTTGAAAATATCGAGCTAGGAACCTACCAAGAAGATCAGTATATCTTATCTGGATGAAGCCTGTGTCATCAAATTTTAGGTTATCTCCCTCATGCTCTACTTTATGTGTAGAAGAACTGTGTCTATATGACAACTTTATATTAATGCATTAGCATGATATAATGTTATGGATAGTTTTAATTAATAGATGACAATTTTTACTAATAATATCTTTATATTTGTCAATTAAATTTGTCATAATATGGTTATGGATGAAACGGATGTTAAAATCCTCACAAAGTTGCTGACAGATGCTAGACTTTCTTATAGGAAGATAGCTCAGGAGATAGGCGTATCTCCTCCTACAGTTCTTACTAGAGTAGAAAAACTGGAGCGAGAGAATATCATTAAATTTTATTCTGCAGTGCTTGATCACGAGAAATTAGGTTATGACCTAACTGCAATCATTGAAGTCACAGCTGTTAAAGGCAAGATATCAGAAGTAGAAAAACATATAGCAAAGTTGTCAAATGTGTGTGCAGTATATGATATTACTGGTTTGACAGACATGATGATAATCGCTAAATTTAAAAATCGAAAAGAGCTTAGCAATTTTGTGAAAAAAGATTTATCAATGCCATATGTTGAAAGAACTAATACGCATGTCGTATTGTTAGCTGTTAAAGAAGACTTTCGATTTATAAATAGCTAGCTAGTACATATCAAATAATAAATATTAGATATATGATTGGTTGTCCGATCAATCCTATCACGAAGTCAGTTCAAGTCCCATTTTTTCGCCTTTTTTCAAAATACAAAGTAACCATACGTATCCGCTCAGGATCCCCTCTGAATTGATCTATGCATCTACTTGAATAGTCTAATGGCACACCATAATGCTTTGTTACCAGAATAAAGCCTATGGCTTGAAAAGTTGCTGAAAGCCATTCAACCCATCTAATATATATTTCGTCAGATACTGGTTGAAACAACTCATCAGTTATTTCCGTAACAAGTTGAAATGAACCATTATTTTTTAATTTTGAATAGACAGCTTTGTAGAATGGCTCCCATTTATACTGTTTGGCCTTATCTATGAAATCGGGATCTGGCAATACTGCAATAACTAAATCAAGATAGTCATCAGGAAAAATAGGTATAATATCTTCAAAAGAACCATTCAACAGCTTAACATTATTAAGGCTGATCCGTCTTTTGCTGTCTTCGTACTGCGTTCTATCTAATTCTATTCCAATATAAGTAGAAGAATGAGTATTATTGCTATCGCTTTTCGCTAGTTTTTCTAAAATGTGTCCATCACCGGTACCAAGCTCAACAATCACTTTTGAAGACTCATACGGGCTAAATGATTTTGTTATAGTGTCAAATTGCATAATCGTAATTGTAATCAAGAGCGGTTGACCAAAAAAGCGTTAATGATCAGCATTAAGTAACTCAGCTTCAAGCAATTGTTGTACAAGCTGCACTACTTCTTGTTCAACCTGCTGTCTTGGTAATCCGAGTTTAGCAGAAAACTGATCGGTCAACTGATTGATTGTCTTTGTCCCATCACATGTATGCCAGAAATCCACAATAGCTTCATTTACCATGAATCCTTGTTGTTTTTCATTTGTAAGGAGCAGTGAACTGTCATCCTGCTTTATGAAGTGGCCCTTCTTAAGGGGCTGGTATTTTTCATAATCTACTTGGAATCGAAGTTTTGGTTTTCCAAAGCCCATTTTTTCTCTCACAGTGGGCTCCATTTTATCAATATTCCATGGAGGGTCCCATACAATCTCTACATTAATATTTCCAACGCTATTAATCTTGCCAACATATCTCTTCACATCACTAACGAGTGTATCATGAAGCGGACAACCCCTTGTTGTCATAGTCATTTTGATATCGACATTATTATTTTCAGGACTAATGCCAACGTCATATATGAGTCCAAGATCTACTACATTTACTGGGATCTCTGGATCCATGCATTTCCTTAGCGCTGAATAGACTTGCTCTGTAGTAACCTTTTGCGAAGACATCTGACGTTCAAAAATAGCTGGACGTTCATCCGATAAATACTTTATCACTCAAGTAAAAATAACATGCATGAATACTGTACAGGAACAGACATAACTACATTGATATACATATAGAGTGCTCTTTTTTACAAAGACCGCTTTAGCTAATTATTTGATAGCGTCTAACCTATACCATCATTGATGCGCAGCGATTCAAGTTCCTTTTCAAATGGTGGTTTCAAAATGCCTCTCTCTGTTATGATACCTGTAATCAGTTCAGGGGGAGTCACATCAAATGCAGGATTGAAGACCTTCACGCCCTCTGGTGCAATTCTTTTCTTTCCCATCATTGTAACCTCCTCTTTCGAACGTTCCTCAATTATAATATCTTCAAGATTGCTTTCAAAGTCAAACGTAGAGAATGGAGCTGCTACATAGAAGGGAATTTTGTGTATTTTTGCTATAATTGCTACTTGATAAGTTCCAATCTTATTGAATACATGACCAGTACCCAAAATTCTGTCCGCACCAACTATTACCCTCCTTATTGCTCCCCTAGACATCATAAATCCCACAGCAGTATCTGGAATCAAACTTACATCTATGCCATCATGCTGTAATTCAAAGGCAGTCAATCTGGAGCCTTGCATTACTGGGCGTGTTTCCGTTGCTATAACGGTTACACATTTACCATCTTCCCTGGCTGCTCGTATCACACCTAATGCAGTACCATAAGCAGCTGTTGCTAAGGATCCAGCATTGCAATGTGTCATAATTACGTCCCCGTTTTCAAATAATTTGGCGCCATTTCTACCAATTCTTTTGTTAATTTCGACATCCTCTTTGAGCATTTTCAAAGCCTCATTAAGAATAGCTTTTTTTGCTTCGCCAATACTCTTCTCTTCATTAGCCTTCTGCATTATCCGCTTTAGAGCCCAGAAAAGGTTGACAGCAGTGGGACGTGTGGATTGTAAGATCTTCATAGCTATATCAAGATCCGCCAGTAATTGACCAAGACTTTCTGCTTTGCTATGAATAGCTGCAAGTGCAAGACCTAAAGCAGCTGTAATACCAATTGCGGGGGCTCCTCTTACTACTAGATTTTTTATTGCATTTGCAACTTCTTTGTAATCCTTACACCTGACATATACGAGCTTATTTGGCAACTTCGTTTGATCAATCAATACAACAGAATCATCTTTCCAAGCTACTGTCAATAATAGATCGTGACTGTTATCTCTATTGCCATTATGGGACATTAAATGTAAAAAAATTCATTGTAGACTATATTAAATTTAACTAGCACTTAATACTAGATTTCAAGTATTATATGAAAATGTATTCCCAAAAAATTCCGTATAAAATGTATTTCAAATATGTAAAAATAAACAACACATTTAACATTCTGACATTTCAATTGTCATTAATGCTATTACTATATCAAACTCAAATAAACAAGTTTTCTTATTTTTCTATTTTTTAGTAATGAGTAAAAACAATTTTTAGTCACTACACAAAGCCATTATCATGGGAAATTACAATAGATTATCTTAGACCTCTTACCATATTTTTTATCGTTATTTATTAATATTCTTTTAAGAAAAGAATGTTTTAGCATGCTGGCCTGCTACTTTTTCTTCCTTAACCCAAGCCAATGATGGCTAAATCAGCATGGTCAAATTTTGACCTATCCAGCAATCCCCGACCATCATAAATTGGTGATCCTTTTATCTCTTTAAATGTCAACATACTATACTCAGGATGGTCTGCAACAAGTATGATCAAATCAGTACCCTTTAAGGCTTCACTTAGGTTTGGGGTCAGAATAATATTTTCTTCATTAGATAAAAAAGGATCGTTTTTCACTAAAGGATCATGAATGCGAATTTCCCTTACTTTCAATTTCTTGAGTTCTTCGATGACTTTGTAAGTAGGTGAGAGACGTGTATCTGAAACTCCACCCCTGAAAGCAAGACCCAAAAGAGTGATAACAGAGTTTGTAACATCTTTTTTATCTCTTCTTCCATTTAGCAATTTTATAGCCTGCTGTACACAGTAAGCAGGCATGGAATCGTTAATGGTTCTAGCTAATTTAGTGATATTGCAATCCAGCTTGATCCTATTTGCAGTGTCAATTATAAATTGAGGATATATAGGTATGCAAGCACCACCTACACCTACGCCTGGCTTGTGAATATGGCAAAATGGTTGAGAATTTGCTGCCTCCCTTGCTTCCCAAAAGTTAACGCCAACTTTTTCGCAGAATTTTGCAAGTTCATTTGCAAGAGCAATATTTACATCACGATATACGCCTTCAAATAGCTTTTCTGTTTCCGCAGTTCTTATATTACTGATAGTTATGATTCCCTTTTTGAATACAATAGAGTAGAGTTTTACGCCAATTTCTAGACTTTTAGGACCAGCACCAGAAACTATAGCTGGATACCTGTCCTCTATATCTTCTATCGCTCTGCCCTCATATACTCTCTCAGGATTGTATATAAGGTAAAAATCACTTTCTGCTTTAAGTCCTCTACTCTCTTTCTCAATAATTGGTAGTAGGATCTCCTCTGTTGTTCCCGGGGGAACGCTAGGATTAAGAGCAACTACATCGTCCTTTTTTAAGCCCTTGCTGATGCCTATTGACACTTCTTTAACTGCAGTTAAATCAGCAGGTTGCCCATTATCTGCTAGCACAGGCACACAGATCATTTTAAAATATGAATCATAAGATGCCTGTACTAAATCTTCGTACAGATCAAATCGCTTTTCTTGCAGACCTTTTGTAAAGGCTTCATTTACACCTGGTTCTGGAACATGAGTCTTTCCTCTTTTTGCGTTCTCCAACACCTTTGGAGATTTATCGACTCCTATGACATGCGCTCCAGCTCTAAGCCATACTGAAGCTATTGATGCGCCGACATGTCCTAGACCATAAACTGCAATTTTAAATTCGCCGGATCTTATCCTGTTTAGAATATCTGAAATTTGATCACCAAAAGAAGATGAAGAAGATGGAGAGGAATAGAATGTAGATGATAACAATGATGAAAAAGATGGTTTAAGATTATCAGCTTTATTAACTTCCATGAAAAATCGTCGCATTCTCCTATTTTATGTATTATATTGCTTGCATATCTGTATATTCTATCATATAAAGGTAAAGTTAAAGTTGATTTCATAGTTATATATATTTATACATATGAAAATAAAAGTTATCAGGCATCACTGTTTACTATCATTATCACAATTAGTATCGATGATGATATAATAGACCTCAGATAGTATGTAGTAATTACACTTATACTCTCTTTATAGATACTGTATTTTATTGTTATTTCACTCTCATCTGACTCTATATATCTATATATGTCTACTAACCTTGTTTCTTCCTTTCTTCCTATTCCATAAGAAGGGAATATTAAAAGAATTTGTCCCAGAATATATTTATGGAATATTATTCAGTTTAACTTAACAAGAATACTACAAAAGTAGCATTAGCAGTTGTGGTGATTGGTGCAATGATTGCTGTAGCACTAGCTCCAATAATGCTAAGTCCAGCCCTTGCTGTAAAGGAAAGAACCTGTACAAACGGTGGCGGTCATGAAAAAGAGTGTGGTAGCCCACCAGCCAAAGTAGAAACATGTACAGCTGGTAACGGTCACGCTGAACCCAGATCCTGTGCCGGTGCAGATTAATCAAGGTTACTTCTAACTAGTGACCATACTTTACTTTTTTTTGAGTTATTTTTAGAATGAATAAATAAATAAATGAAAAAGATTTCTGTATTTTCTAATGAGGTTGACAACATGTACAAACGTGGTGTCACAAAAAAACATATGAACCTCCATGGCCAAATGTGAAGCTGTAAAAACCGGAGAAGGAAAGGGCAAGGTGAAATAAAGACTAGTATATGTTAAAATACTGAATAGTACAAACCCATACTCTATTTTTTGGAAAACTTTTTTTAACTAATACTAGGCTAAAGACCTTAGAGCATACTTTTTATTTTTTATTTATACTTTTCAAATTGTCAAATAAGATGAAATAAAATGAAAATTTGTGGGAGCTAGATTTATTTATTTTTTCTATCTCTACACTAGCATGTCGCTAAACTGTAATAACTTTCTTTGAACGTTTCTAACTATATGATAGCCAAAGTCAATATTGATATTATTTATTACCCCGTCTATTTCAATTGTTCTATTTATCTTTCCATTTTTGATTTTATTTATTCTAAGATTAAGATATCATGGGATCGGTCATATTATACCAGCATGATATACAGCAGTCATAACAATCATTGTAAATCTGAACTTCATTCTTTTTGCATTTGTCACATAACATCATATAGATAAAGACAATGTAGTCGATTGAACAAAACATAAAAAGCTTGTATCAAAGTCTATGGGTTACACGAATATAATATAGTATTATTTTATTATATGGCTCTTTCTTTTCTTTCCTTATTGACTAAATTGCTTATTTGTCTCTAGCCCATTCTAACGCCTGTATTTCAATCATTAACCTACCTTTATCTTTGTGAGTATGAGATTCATGTATCTCGTTTCTACATTTATTTATTTTTTCATTTATTAAATCTCTAAGTGTTTCAGCAAAGTCAATAATATTGGTAGTACTCATTTGAGGTATCGGGAAATAACCCGCATATTGTAAGTATAATATATTGAAGTACTAGACCGGGCGGGGCGGACCGTCGGGTAAGTAATGCTCTTAGCTATATGTGCCCCCTAATCCGTGGATGTTCCTGCCTTTTTATCGTCAATAGACTTTTTCTGAACAGTGAAACTAATAACATTACTTCTTTTGACGTGGGAATTCCCCTTGCTAATAGTCTGTGAACAGCTGAATTAAGCATAGGCTGTTTGTGCTTATCGTAACCGCACTTATCTGCAATCTCATTAACATAATTAATCAATAGACCCATTTCTTGCCTAGTGGCTAACGTTTTACTTCGTGTTCTCATCTTACTATCCTTTAAAGTAAATTCTGGTAAACTTTTTGATATCTCATATAATAATATTGCAAGTGCATGTGATATATTCATCGTTCTGTAATCAGTTTTGGTATCTATAGTGACAACTAGATCACACATTTCACATTCTCTATTATTCAAACCCGAAGATTCTCTTCCAAGAAGAATGCAAAAATCCTTTTCCATCCCTACATTCTTTATTATTTCAGATAACCTCTCAACATTGATAGAGTTTCTGAGAATATTTAATCTGCTATAAGCAGAAAGAGCAGTTGTGCCAACTAAGACATCAAATTTCTCTCTTAACTCTTTGAATGTGCTTATTTTAGTAGATGCTAAAATGTCTTTGCCATGAGTAGCAAATTTGGCAGCCTTTTCTTTGTCAAAACTAGGATTAATAACATATAGCTGCTTGTAGCCAAAGTTTTTCATTATCCTTGCGATATATCCTACATTTGTTTCATATTGTGGTTCTACTAATGCTACGGCAATACCCATACATGTATTTGATGTGTAATTATGCTATTATTAGTGTGTATATAATAGTGACTTATATCCCAGGTTTGACTAAACCGCAACAACAATTACTACAATCCAATTAATTGGTATTAGAAGAAAAAAATAAGGAATTGATCAAATCATTTATATACGAAGTTTTTTGACAAGCGCAATCTGGCAGCTACTGGCAAATACCTTGCAGCAAACCTAACTGATGGAGCAGGAAAAACACGAGAACTGTTCAAAAAGTCCTTAGCTGCACTCTTTTCAGGCTTTCCCGATCTACATGTAAGCATAGAACATATGCTTGCAGAAAATGATTTTCTTAATTTTACTGGTATGCATAAAGGACAATTTGAGGGAATGCCAACAACAAATAGATCAGTGAAAATAAGATCTGCTGATCTCTATAGAATAGAGAATGGCAAAATTGTAGAACATTGGGATGTTGTGGACAGATTGGATTTGTTAAAACAAACAGGAGAAATTACTTTTAATTATTAAAATTGATTAAACTATAAAGTAATATAGCTCTGCATGCACACATCAAACTCTCAAATTCAGTCTCAAACAATATGTGGGCATTGACGTCTTTAGTTAGACATAGACAGCACAATAAGTTATTGTATTTTACTATTTTGTATTATCATCACCAGTCCCATTAGGGTTTACCATTATATCTCCAGTATTATCTTCAACTTCTACTGGATATGATTTTAGATCTGTGGCCCAAACTGTTGCATCAGAAATCTTTCCATTCCGTACATCAAAGACAGCATAATGCCAAGGACATGTGAGACTGTATTCTTGCAGGTTACCTTCCTCTAGAGGTCCACCTTCGTGTGTGCATATAGCATCCATCGCATAAACCTTACTATCAACCATAGACAAGACTATTGGCTTACCATCAGGTTCAACTCTAAGCAGGTTACCTTTCTCAAAATCCCTCTTGTTTGCTACCTTCTTAAATCCTTCCTTTGGTGATGACATGACGACAAGAGACTAAATTTAAATTCTATTTACATCTTTTCCTCCGATAGTAGCAATCAATATAAAAAAAGAAGAATCAAACGAGCCTGATTATGATGAAGAGGAAGATTAGCTAGAAGAAGAGCAAGAAGAGGAAACTGGAGAAATTACTACAAACAGTGTTTTTTGACCTAATGAAGTTATTGCAAGATGATATTAGAAAAAGATTGTGGATGTATTGCTATTCATCCAGATAGGTTTGATAAACTGATAAACTGATAACTTCACTTGACTGCTGTGGATGATGATGAAATATTAGACAAGGAATCCATAATATAATGATATATTCGATGCTTTTAGTTTGACGTTGAAGTTTTATCATTTTGAAGATAGCAGTTATACTGATTAATATTGGAAGAAAAAATGAAGGCTTACCTTATATGTAGACAATGCTTTCATAAAGGATTTTAAAATTAATGAATTAGAAGCTGTAATAGTGTCGCTGCTGCTCCACTCACAGCCTTTAAAATGCTTAGCAGGTGCGGTTTGGAGAGACAGCGAAATTAGTCTTCTTGCTCTAGGGGCTATAATTTATCGTCAATATTATTAACAATGTTTCAAATATTTTCTAATCATAACACTTAAGTGTCATATCTTTCCCTATCTTTTTGAAAAAGGAACGAAAACTGAATGTATATCGTGATAACGGTGGGTAAGTTGGATATTACCTATTTTGCACTTTGAAGAATGTAAAACACGCAGGAATGTATTGTCAACAACTAGAACATCATCAGAAACAATTGAAATTATAAGAGATAATCCAAAGAAGGTTCTAGAATTAGAATTTAAATTACTATCTTCAGCTGTATCTACAATAGAATTTATATTTTCTTCCACCAAAGCTTTCCGTAACCAACAGAGATTAGGAATTATCCAAGCATTAGAGGATGTGATGACAAAAAATAAAGTTAGTGCTAGAATTTTAATGCCAAAAGCTGATGGATATAGTAGAGAGGATTTTCAAAGGTTAGAGAAAATAAATGGTCTTAATGTAAGATGCTTTAATTACAATTCGGATATACGGAATAAAACTTTGATTGTTGATAGAGCAGAATCATTGGTTATAGAGATAAAAGAAGAAGGAGAAGGAGAGGAAGTTAACGGAGAGAATGAAGAAAAGACACTTGGCAGTGCAACCTCAAAAACAAAATCAAAATCAGAATCAAAACAACTACAGCAAAGAGAAAAAGAAATAATTTCATTCAATAAACTATATAACTTCTTAAAGATTAAGACTTTCTTATCATATTCGATTAAATATTATGTTAGGAGATCAAATAGGTGAAGATAAAGGCAAGATAACTAGTCAAAGAGTGTTGGATGTTGTAGAGGGAATACCGAAGATGGAAACTTCTTTCTCTACGATTGGAAAGTATAATGACGTAGAAACTACTGAAATAGGTACATACCGGTCTACTCCTAGGTCTGGTGGAGCAATATATGGTGAAGGTCAAGGTATGATAATGACTAAAGACGGACATGACATGGCCACTTGGATTGGACAAGGAGTAGGAAGATTTACTAGCTCAGGAAAGATAAGATTTACAGGATCATTGTTATTTAGTGCATCTTCAAATGGGAAACTAGCTTTCCTTAACAATTTGGCAGGGGTATTTGAATATGAAACAGACTAGCAAGGAAATACTTCATCTAAAGTATGGGAATGGAAATAGCAGAATACTAGTAACAAATCATAGTCATCATTCTCTCTTTTTATTATTTAACTGTGAATGATAGATTTATGAGATCAGCTGCATGTACCCAGAACATATAAGTATTGTACTTTATATATAATCTGATAACACTAAGTAGTATTTTAATACAATTCAAAATTTGTCATACGCGTACTTTGCTTACATTAACTTTTGTGTGATATGGAGTTTTGGTCTAAAAACTAACAATAATTCACGAAAATGATCATAGACCATCCCATGCAACCTAAATTATTTATGATACTGCTAATTATAAAACTATAGTAGGTTCATTCAAAATGAGTCTTGAAAGAGAAGTTGAACAAATGATCGATGAGATGATGAAAAAAGAAGGATGGACTAGATCTCATGCCTTATCTATTCTTCGTAGTAAATTTGAAAGTGAGGAGAGACATCAAGAAGTAGTATATGTCAACAATCTTCTGAAAAGAGAAGAAACAGAAGAACATACTAACGATAAAGACAAGAATAATAGCAATACTGATTTTCAAAAAGATTATTGATTTTTTATGCTAAACAGAATACCGAAGGCTTGTGAGTTGTTGCTAATTTTAAATAGTATAATATCATTGTAAACGATAGTATACTATCCATGGCCATAAAAAGAAGATTTGGAGAAAAGAAAGAAACTGCAAAGCATAAGGGAGCTAAAGGTCAAAGTTACAAGAGAAAAAACAAGAATGAAATTAAAACTAAATCAAAAGCTGCAAATAGAAATCTTGATAAACGACCTCAAAAAGTGGCAATCGCCAAAGCAACTAAGATGCATATTCAGACTGATAGAAGTAGAGACTTGGATGAAGCAGCTCCTGCTGCTACAGCGGATACAGAAGATGTATCCGAGTCATAAAAGATACTCAATCAGGTTTGAAGGTGAAAAAACAAGGTGAATGCTAATACCTGGCTTGCCACAATAGCAATTAACAGTACGTAGAATGTTCATTGGAATTATTGCCATATTTAAAATTCAATTATTACTGTCATTATCATCATCATTACAACCATTGTCATTGCCAGTTTTTGTAATTCCACCTGATTTTTTTGAAAACTTGATTAAATCTACTATTGCTCTTTTTGTTGTAATTGATCCTGTGGGTAACGTTCCTCTGTTTATTGCTCTTACTGAAAAGATGGAAAAGAACGAAAGAAAGGCAGTCTCAAAAATCGCCATCATTACAGCAGCCGCACTGCTTATTGTCTTTGCTGTAGCAGGTACTCAAATACTCGCTATATTTGGAATAACTATTTATAGCTTCATGGTTGCAGGAGGGGTCTTATTGTTTATTGTCTCAATTGAGTTGCTGACTCATGGTGCATGGAGATTTGGTGGTGGAACAGGAAGAGAGGCTGGCGAGTCAGGAGTAGTTCCATTGGCCTTTCCTTTACTTGCTGGTCCAGGAGCCATAACTTCAGTTATGATTTCATTTCAAAGTGCTGGCTTGATAGTAACAATGTTATCTATCTCAATTGTGATTATCATTACCTATATCATTCTACGATTAGTTAATCCCATTTACAAGCTGCTTGGAAGACGTGGTTCTCTGATATTTACAAGGATATTTGCAGTTTTGGTTGCTGCAATTGCAGTACAGTATATAGTCCAAGGTGCTAAGCATCTCTTTAGCTAATTTAATCATCATGGTTAATCTTTTCAGTGTGACTAAAACCAGAAGGTGACAAAATCAAACCGACCTGAGTATTGAGAAGACGAGGATCGGCTAGAAGAAAAGCAAGAAGAGGAAACCGGAGAAATAGAAATAACAAATCAAGTTTTTTAATTATTGTTGATATATTTTGAGAACTAGGCCGAAAGTTAGGCTTAGTCTTACAAAGATATCTAAAAAGAACAATATAAATTCATAGTAGCTGCTCTTAAAGCTCAATAACTGATATTTGGTAAAAGAATTTCTTTGTTACATAAAAAGGCAATGTTTTATTGTTGTCACTTTTAATACCGTTATGTATATCTATTTGAATTATTAAATTGATATTATCCTTTTAACTTTTGTATATGTGAGGCTATCCTATCTACTACATCCAACACTTTAGGGTTAAATTCAAGATCGTCTTCGTGTTTCCATTTGCTATAAATACGAACATGATCCTCAAGAGGATCAATTCTAATTTCGCCTTCCTTCTGTAAGACCTCTTTCAGCATTTCTTTTAGCTCTGTATCTTCTTGCAAGATTTCAGCTAGTCTTCCACCCCACCACCTTATGTCAACTACTCTTTTGTTTCCAAAATGACCCTTGTTAATAGGCTTGCACTTTGCCAAAAGTGACTCAGGATTTGGAAAGACGGTATCAGTAATGATGTAATGAATTTGATAATATTGCAATGCTCCATATGGAGATGGATTTGGATCTTGTCTTGACATGTTATACATTATTCCCCTCAATGTTGTGCCCTTATAAGTTAATGGTATGCTACAAACATGCAGCAAACTTCTAATTTTATATACATACATATATCAATCTATAATACATTTGTGTTTTTCATAGGTACACATATTAGCCCAGCAAAACTAACGTTGAAGAGTGAATAGAGGTTTTCTATCATGGGTGCGTTCCAATGATAAGGAGATCATTGACGTATTAGAAGAGCAGGCTGTAAATTTAGTAAAAGCAACCTCATATTTGGTTGAATTCATGTCAAGTTATAAGATGGATGGCGAATCTCGATACAAGATAATAAAAGACCTTGAGCATCAAGGAGATCAAATTACACATAGATTATTTACAATTCTAGATAAAACATTTGTAACCCCTTTAGATCCAGAAGATATATCCAAGCTAACTAGTGCTATAGATGAAGTCTTAGATGCTACGGAGGGAGTTGCTAATAGATTTGTGCTATTTACTATACAGGCGCCTACTCCATACATGATAGAACTTTCAAAGATATTACTTTCAGCTTCCCAAGAAGTTCAGTTATTGATAACACGAATAAGAAACTTGAAAAGTGCTAGTGACTTGATCGATCATTCTAAAAATATAGTAAACTATGAACATAAAGCGGATACTATCTACCGTACTGCTATAGCAGAATTATTTAAAACAAACAATAATCCTATCGAAATAATAAAGCTAAAAGAAATTTATGAGACTCTTGAGGGTGCACTTGATCGTTGTGCAGACGTTGCTGATGTTGTAGAGGATATAGCCCTGAAATATGGTAATGGATGACCGTGTTATCATACAATGATAGAACTACAAGTTCTCGTTTATAGAATAGTAACAACAGCACTCTTTTTTGATTTTGTAAATGGATTCCATGATTCGGCAAACTCGATAGCTACTGTTGTTGGAACTCTAGTTTTAAAGCCTATACAAGCTGTGACGATGGCTGCCATAGCAAACTTTATTGGTCCTTTTGTATTTGGTACTGCTGTAGCGCCAACAGTTGGAAAGGGAATTATACAACCAGAATTTTCTACTGTATATGTTATTTTTGCTGGACTGATAGGAGCAATTGTTTGGGATTTAATTACCTGGTAGTTTGGGCTGCCATCATCAAGTAGCCATGCGTTAATTGGAGGCCTGATTAGTTCAGGATTAATAGCTAGAGGCAGTAAAGCTATTGTTATGGCAGTAGTTGAAAAAACATTAACGCTTATGATTGTCTCACCAATGCTAGGTTTTGGAATTGCATTTGCTTTTGCTATTGCAATCATGTATTTTTTGCATCAGGCAAGGCCTACAAAAGTTAATAAGATATTTGGCAAATTCCAAATAGCCTCATCTGCATTTTTTTCTCTTACCCACGGAGCAAATGATGTACAAAAAACAATAGGTATTATTACTGCATTATTGATTGCAGGTAGAATATTGCAGTCTAAATCTTTTGCCATACCAGTTCCAGTAATACTTGCCACAGCATCTGCAATAGCCTTAGGGACTTTTTTCGTTGGATAGAGAATTGTGAAAACTATGGCTTTCCGATTAACCGATCTAAGGCCCCTATCAAGGGTTTTGTGCTGAAACAGGAGGCGGAGCTGTACTAACATCAAAGGCTTTGTTTGGAATTCCTGTAAGTACTACCCATGCAATTTCAGGTGCTATCATGGGTGTAGGTGCAACCAAGAGATTATCTGCAGTTAGATGAGGAACTGGGAAACTCATAATCTATGCTTGGATAGTAACTATACCAGCTAGTGCTGCAGTTGCTGCGAAATCTTATTGTGATAAAAGCAATAACAAATATCGGTGGCTAAATATTATCAGATCAACACTTATTATTGCTGTGCAAGTTCTATAAGATCTAACAAACCTTGGATAACTAATCTTTTGCTTCTCTCAAAGGCTATAATATCCAAATATGTGTGGGATTAGATATGTGTGAACTAGCGCAGTAGCCACTCTGGAGAGTGGGTCTATGAATACCTTTACATCATCTATGCCAAATTGTAGCGATATATTTTGCTATTGCTGTAGTAGTTAGTGTTTATATCTTCATTACTCTTCCTGATCTTGCTCTTCACAATCCTCTTTTTATCTTTGTCATCATATTCGTGCACTTGCATTTTGGTGCCTAGTACCTTTTCAATTAATTAAATTATTATTTATCATTGCAATTACTATGATATAATTATAAACCTGCATACTGCACAAAATTGTCTTCAGTTAATGGAAGGATGTATACAAATCTCGTCAATATATTACTAGATCATCATTAAGTTGATTAATGGAGACTGTGTATTATATATTGGTATTGAACTCTGAAATACGCTTCTGTGACAGATGCATGGCAAAGACAGTGCATCATATAATCGAAGAACCTGATATTCTTTATACATATAAACGTAAGAGAATCTACGCTTGCAAAACTTGTAATCATAAAAGCTACAGACGAGGGCTTAGGCCTAGTGCAGAATGTACATTTTAGGGAGAATTCTATACGTTATCAATGGTAGAATAATATATGGACGAAGAAGATTTAGTTTCACGATCTATTGTAAAGCTAAAGAATGAGTTCATAAAAATTCATAAACCAAGAAGCGTTGTATATGAGATCATCCCGTTATCGTATTCTCCTACATTGCCAATTGAGAACAGAATACTGTCCAGACTAAATGACTTTGCAGAAAGTAACTTGATTTATTATAGATCGTCTGATATAGACTTACTTGGTATTCCATGTCGATCTTACGAAGGTGACATCAATGATTACTGGCTAAGCAGTAAGAAATATGATGCAAACTATCAACCCTTCTATCCAACCTGGATACTATCTGCGTATGCATTGTCATTAGGAGCTAAAAGATTAGGATTTGAAGAAGCCGTAGATATTGGATCTGGAGATGGCAGGATAGCTTATTGTAGTAAATTGATAGGCATGAAGTCAGTGGGAATAGAAATTGATAGTGCTCTTGTAGATCTCCAACACAGGATCTCAAATTTAACTAATATTCGATATGATATATTAAATGAAGATGCAACGAATATCGAGTATAGTTCAATAGGTCTCTCAAGACCCATGTTTTTTATTTCAGGTTTACCTGAATCAGGTGAAATACTTGCAACTAGCCTACTTACCAAAATCAATGAAATTGCACAGTTAAAATATTCCGCAGGTTTTAATTTTATGGGAAGCCACATTATGAAAGAATATACAAGAGATAAGACAAAGTGGGGTTGGGGTAAAATTATTGAGCACTTTGATCTTGATATAATAGAATGCCTTACTCTGCCAACGCTTTGGACTAATGATCAACAAATTGACACAGCATATGTATATGCAAAATGTCAAAGATAAAAGATAATGTGATTAATTGAGTTTGGTATAAAGTAATGATTCATTCATCCTACAGATATCTTTAATATATCATCTTCAAAACTACACTTTCAAAAGGCATTTATCTTCAAACATTCTTTAGTTTATTGATATAATTTTATATATTTACTACTAATATTAATAGCTTTGATATATTTCTGGTTATACAGAAATTGACTTGGGTTCATATTTTATCTTACATTAAATCTAAATATTTATCAGAATACGTTAAAAAAACCTTGAGCAGTGCATTTTTTCATATTTGCAATATATTTTCTAGAATTAGGAGGAAATCACAAAAAATTCCAATCCATGTGATGAATATTCTTTTTGTTGTATAATATTGGACTTAGTATGCGAATCCAATGTAGTTAACTGCATGGTGCTCGGTACCTGCATACAAAGAGTCACGTTATTTCTCTTTGTTTAGCCTTTTTCTCATACTGACTTGATATAATACTCGGTGGATGATGGAAGTTTTTAACTTGGCTTTGCAAAGTAATTCATAGCGAATATGTATAACATAAGAGTTTATTATCAGGAAGAGATAGAATGACTAAGAATTAATAATTGCCGAATACAAGAATGATAAGTGCTAGATCTTATTTTGCGAGGATGAATGAAAATAGAAGAGATACTAATTGGTTGACTGATGAACAATTATTAAGAGGAACTGAAGAATTCTTCAAATTAAACGGTTATTTTGATATAGAATATAATCGAGTACTTAATCAAGGAGGGAGAACTTTTTCATCACCAATCGTGGCATCTAGAACAAAGAAATATGATGGTGATGTGGAAGAAATGGACGAAACTATTGTAAGCATTTTCAAATCCAAGATTAAACAACATGATCTAAGTTTTCTAGGATATATTGAATCATTTGTGTTTAGCATTTTAGATAATTATGAATTGACGAATCCGATGCTTGTAACTGACGCCTTATCTTATTTTCACATTATCAAGAATGAAGAAATTAGTGTTGCAATTGAAAATATGATGATAGATGGGCTGTTCATTTTGTTTCTTAACCATAGGTTTGCTTATGCTTTGTTTGACAAATTTGAAAACATGACTAAACCTATTCCTATTTATGATTAAAGCATACAGAAGTGACAATCATAAATAGGTTCAAAGGTCTGAAGAATATCCTTGAACTAAATTAAAAAATACTCACATAACACATATTTCATTAATCAGCAAATAAAACTATTCAACAAGTCATTTTCGTAATTGTTCTTTTTATTTTATTTATCATAACCCATTAACTATCTTTGCATCATTAGAAATAATACCATTGTAGCTATCTTTTTAGCTTCCTTCAAAAATTCAAAAATAGGAAACATATTCCTACATTTAGTATATAAGCTGATTATATTATTATCATTATATCCTCTATTTCAAATAGGAATTAAGCCGGCTTTATCATCAAGGCTTCCTGATGGAAAAGCAAGTATCTCATCCTTGCTAAACATATTTCTTAGCTTATGGATACGTTCGACAGTCAATCTGTTAGAAAAGTCTTCTGGCATAAAATAAATCCTTTTCAAAAGTCCAAGAATTTCATATAGAGTGGGACAGGTCTCTTCTAAAATACCATATGATTCTGTTATTATATAATCTTCATTAATATCATTATCGGACGCATGAGTAGTAGTATTGGCATTGCCTCCAAAACTTATAGGCACTTTGCTATAATCGATAGGGATTTCTTTAATATAATGAAATCTAACAATATTCTCTCCTTGTTCTTCTCTTCCTCCTCCCTTTCTTCTTATCTCTATACCATAGTTAACACGTATTCTTGTACCATCTATAGAATCTTCAAATGATACTTCGTCTAAGATAATTTGTATCTCTTGTAAAAGCTTTAAAAGCTGTTCTTGATTTGACTTATTAGTATTATTATCAGAGGCACGTTTTAGGAATCTATCTACTTCTTCTTGTATTATTAAATCCTTTTTCTTAGTCATTGATATCTATATCGTTTACATATTTGTTTAATATTGCTCTTATCTCTTCTGTTAACTAATCGAGAAATGAATGATGAGTTGAAAATATTACGAGGATAATGAAGGTCATTCTTTAAAACGGGTTGAGCAATGACACAGATATTCGTATTGTTTGTTGTTCAGTCAAGTATATTCGCAGTCTCTTGTAAAGCTGACTCTTACGAGTCGGCATTCACAGTGTTATAATTAAATAGTACACTTATAAAGCAAAAGAAGAAGCCAATTGGTGATGGCTCTTCTGATTTGATTTTTATATATGTGTGCCTTACTTCAAAATTACTATCCAGAAAATATTTGTCATCTCATAATGGTTATATCCTTTAAGTACAAGTTGCCGAACTTGATCGCTTCTCCATTCAAGTCTATATTTTAGCCATAGTTATCGGCATTGGTCCAATTTTTCCTTTAAAAATTGCTATGGCTCATTTTGAGGCTTAATATGCTTCAACTTGATATATTTTCATTATGCAGTATAGATAGTTTATACATTGCTAGACAGAGAGATCTTAAACAATCAAATTAAAGCTGGATTGTAAGACATCATAGCAATAATCATGTCCCGTTAATCTTTTGAAAAGAGCCAGGATATAATGTAGACACAGCCAGTGATAGAACAAGGATTATTTTCCAATTGTGCTCGTTAGTAAATGAATTAATGAAATATAATAATGTAGGTAGGAAATCACAGTTATCAAGTCAATAACTAATGAAGTTAGTAGAATAAGTGACGAAAATGTAATCCATTATATACTGGTGAGTGTTTTTTGTTTTGTTTTATTTCATCGGTAATAATAGATGCAAAACTTATTGCCATTCCATTACGATAACAAAGCCAGCCAATATTAAAATAATTAATTACTACTGCATTCTGGAACTATCTACTGCATCCATTATTACTTGGCTAGCATGAGAACCAAAGTTAGTCTTACAATAATTCTCGTTTCTTAGCTTTGAATCAAGTTTATTTGTCCTTATTAACTCCGATACTCTATTTACAGCAGCAAGATAATTCATTCCTGAACCCCAACTAAGTATAACCGTACATTTTCCACAAACACAACCTTTCGCGTTAGTTGCATATATTTCACCACAGAAAACACATTTGTTATACACCATAGAGCTACCAGCTCTTGGAGCATTTATACCAAAATGAACTGTGTTAAAGCAGGTCATACACAAGTGCTGGTTACATTCTGAACAGGTATGGTATTCTTCTTTTTTAGTACATCTTTCACACAATGTCATTTTTGATTAGAAACACCTTGGAACGAAGGATGGTTGGTTGTCAATAAGGATAGATCTATTATCATTATTCTTCATCATCATGATTGTATATACACCATCTTCTATATCAATAGCTCGTAAACCTAAAAGCTAATGGGGTTAGATGATCAAATAAAAGATAACTGGAAGACAGCCATTTTTATCAGATAAGATTGTAACTGACAATGTTTGCAAGGTTAGAGGAATTTGAGAATAAGTAACAGCACCAAAAAACATGGATAGCGACAACATCACAGCCAATATCAATCTTGGCTATGTCCACTAAATTAGAACCAATAATGTCAGAAGTAATATCATGATTAATCAACTCTCCAAAGGAGTGCTTTTATATATCTCCACTTTCTTCTCTTCTTGAATAACTTATGTCAAGAAAAGAGACATCTCTGAATGTTCTAACTATAGTAATCATCCTTGCTGCAGCTATAGTAACATTAACAGAATTTGGAAACTTTCGTATTGCTCAAGGCCAAGGAAATCTAACACAAGGAAACGTGACAGTAGGAAACGTGACGTTAACACCACAACAAAAAGATGCAATATGTAATCCTAATAATCCATTATCAAAACTCAATCCTGTTAATACAACTGAATCACATATATGTGGTCTTCCAGTAACAGTAAAACCATCAAATACGACAACAGCAAATACAACAACAGGAGCAGAAGCACCATCAGTGGTTCCTACGCCATCACCAGAAGATACAACACCACCAGAAGGATAGCACCATCAGTGGTTCCTACGCCGTTTCTACCGTAGAGTCATTTAATATATTCCTCAACAAAATACTCTAGACTCATTCCAATCTTTGCAGATAGTCACTCGGCGGCCGCTTCATTACGGTAAGGTGTACTAACTCAGTAGTTATTGCAGTTACTTAGAATACGATATGAATGCAAACATCATCATAAAGCCAAGGACAAGGCCATATACTATATGCCCTCCTAGACTTGCAAGCGCTGGCATATGACCCAAAGAGAGATTAAATGGAGATAAGCCAGTATATGTTCAGTCATTTCTCTTTTTTACGTCAGAGACGTCGCTTGATGCATTATAAACAAAAAGAGCTAAGGCG
>Ga0173481_10000002_pt1 | contig 41047 bp, 40 predicted proteins | sample NitcycUS073202C2_FD_136667 | JGI IMG/M metagenome (GOLD analysis project Ga0173481, IMG submission 136667) | Soil microbial communities from Arlington Agricultural Research Station in Wisconsin, USA - Nitrogen cycling UWRJ-S073-202C-2 (version... ... | reverse complement strand
TGGCGAATTACTATTGTTCCAAAGTAACAGATCTGTGAAATTAGATACTGTATCACGCTGCCTTGTAAATGGATTTGTTCCTGTAATCACTTCCCCTAAGTCGGCTTGGTAGATGGATTCTCCAGCTTTAACATCGCGAACCTTTGTCAGATCGATAACTACAGCATGATCAACGTTATTGCCTGTTATAGTTGCAGCTACAAGCTTGACGCTCTTTGGCGAGCTGAGTGAAACATGTCCACCAATTATACGAAAAGGGGTTACGTCGGCGACTGGTCTGTATCCATTGCTTGCAAACGTAGATTTGCCAAGCCTTACTGTCTCTAGGTCTACCAATGGTGCTATGCTACTAGGAGATGTCGTTACTACTCTTGACTGCGAGCTTTTAACTATACTGTTAATGACATTTTTGCTAATTCGAGCTGGTTCATTATTAACAATGACATTTCCTGCCGAAGCGGAACTTGAGGCGGAAGCAGAGGCGCCACCGGAAGCAGAAGAAGAGGAAGAAGTGCCACTTGATTGAGCTTTTGAAGATTGTTCACTTAAAAGTGGAATAAAAAGCACTCCAATAATAATAACAATGGCCAGAGTTGCACTTGATAAAAATCTGTATCTACATGATATTTGTATAGACACATCAAACATAAATCACCAACGTTTACATTATATAAATAGAGTTCGGCTGTTACTTTGGACAAGTTCTTTAACAAAGCAGATAAAAATAGAATTTAATTATAGTCGGCGCGTTAACAAGGTGTCTGGAACCTTACTCTAACCGCCACATATGTTTTATGTGAGCTATCTTTCTTGTCGTTTAAATTCCTTATTAAAGGATTTCAATATCTTTGTGTTATTGTCTTCATTGTTAGAATCTGCTGAATTTTTGTCGTTATCGGCAGGAGTAGTATTCGGTTGGCTAGCAGGAGGCAATGGAATCGAAAAGGAATTAGTCGGATTCGTTATTGGCGGTGTAGATGGTGGTAGTGGTGGTGGAGTTGTTTTTGCAGGTGGTGTTATATCCTTGATACATACAGCTCCAGAGACCAAATGATATCATGATGGACAGGCTCCTCCTGGGAGTGGTCGCACTACTATAGGTACATTGTTTGTCGTTGTTACACTACCACTTCCAGTACTATCAGCCTGTTTTGGTAATTGCGATAATGGTGTTGGTAAGGCTAGTGCAGTTGGTGGTGGTGGTGTTGCTGTTATTAGCGCAGGCTTATGCTGTCTCTGATTTGTGCCATTAACGGCTTGTGGTGCTATTGACGATGTAGCGCCTTCTGTTCTGTTTACCGGGACCACTGCAGTTACTCCAGTAACATTTACACTTGAAAATGAAGTCAAAGCAGCATTACCTCCACACTCATACTTAGCTGTAATTCTATTCTGACCTGGTTTAATTGTAGTATATTTAGACGTAAGTACGTAGTTCCATTTTGAATAATCATTAGCAGCTGCTGCTGCTGCTACTCCACCACCTCCACCTCCACCAGATCCAGTTGCAGTAGCACTAGTAGCTGGTTGATATGGACTTAATCTATTTACTCTAACAGATACTTGACAATCAGAAGTTGCATTATCTATAGATGTTCCAGATACCGTAAGGTCTTTTCTTACTGGAACTTGTTGACCTTTGATAGGTGACGTGATCTTTATTTTCGTTATATCTTGTTCTGATCTCGATGAGACCGGTGGTATCGGTGCTGCTGCTGCTGCTGCTGCTGATAATGATCGTGCTGCCGTCATACCTAATGCAGTTTTTGTTAATTGAACCGTGCTACTTGGAAATACTTGCTGAGCATAAGCAATGTTAGCATAAATGAAATTGACTAGACTGAAAGCGATCAGCGCAGCGATCATTGAATTCTATTCATCAGCCTATGTTGCAGATATTTTAATATAATAATATGTCATCGGTAAGAATTTTGCTCATAGAGGGCACTTAACTTAGCTTTAAATACCCTTCATACAATTCACGCCTCATTACCTAATGACGTCCACAAATGAAATGGATTATGATATTATTATAGCTGGTGGAGGCTTGGCAGGAATGATAGTAGCATGTTCTGCAGCCTATCACTCAAGACAATCGCTACGCATTCTTGTCGTTGATAGAAATCCCATCTATGATATCGGTAAAAAAACTTTAACAGGATGGATATGCGGCGATGCCGTCGGGAAGAATTCTGTTGATTACATGTCAGATCGCATTGGTATTAAGTGGGAATATCCAGAAATTGAGCATCCTGTAAAGGGCGTAATTGCTTACTCACCTGATCACGAAACTGCTGTGCCCTTTGATGGAGATGGGTATATCCTGAACAGAAAGTTGTTACCTCAGAAACAAATGAAAGATGCATTAAAAGTTGGAGTACAAGTTAGAGATAGGGTCTCCTTGCGTTCGCTTATCGTAGAAAACAACAATACAGTAGTCGGAGTTGAAGGCGAAGATTTAGTTAATAAAGGAAAATTTAAGAAGACAGCAAAACTGGTCATAGATTGCACTGGGGTTACCTCAGTTCTAAGGGTTAACCTTCCGATAAAGTCATTCATCCAAAGAAGAATTGATAGAGATGATCTTGAAGGCACTGGTAGATATATTTACAATTTTGATATTGCAAAGGAAGACAAGACATACTTTGATCCGGACTACTGCATAATACATTTAGATCAGCAATTAGCCCCGGGTGGATATGCATGGGTATTTCCAAAGGGCAAGAATAAAGTAAATATCGGTCTTGGAATACAGCAAAAAGCATTTGATGCACTTAATAAACAGATGGACGTTCATAGAGATCTCAAGACACTCATTGATGAATATGTACAAAGTAATACTGTCATTACTAATCCAAAAATTTCTGATGGCGAAATAGATCAAGGCAATAGCTGGGGAACATGGCAGGTATCAGTCAGAAGACAGAATGATTGCATGGTCGCAAATGGATATATGCTTGTAGGAGATTCCGCCTGGATGCCCAAGCCATTAGATGCCGGCGGCATTGGACCCGCGATTATTGCAGCGACGATCGCAGGCAAGGTTGCTGTTGAAGCGGTTCAATCAAATGATACATCTGAGAAAGCTTTATGGAAGTACAATAAGGAATTTATCGACGAATATGGTTACAAAACAGCAGGACTAGAAGTATTTCGCAGAATGTTACAAGGATTAACAAATGAACAGATTAACTATGGCATGAAGCATTTCCTATCAAAAATGGATATAGATAAAATTAGTAAAGGCGAACATCCTGAGTTCGGAACCGTGGACAAATTAGGCCTTTTTATAAGAGGAGCCATTAACAGAAAGTTGGCAGAAAGCCTAAAATATACTTCCGAATTGAATCAAAAACTGGTAGAACATTATTATAATTATCCAACTAGCCCCCAGTCATTTCCACGATGGCAGGTAAAATTAAACAAGTATTTGGTAGATGCTTTTTATCGATTCAGATGAATTTTTAATAATAGCAATAGGAATAATAATGATAATAATAAAAGTTCCAATTATATATATGAATAGATAAGTAGCTACCCGAATGTTTTTCTTCTATTGAGCTAGGCTATTTCAGCAAGCCATCAGTGGACACTTTCAAGTTTCCTTTCGAGACTATCAATTGCTTTTATCAGCATATTTCTCCTTGTTTCTTCTGTAACTACCGCTCGAACATCTTCTATAAGCATCTTTGCAACATCCAACTTTCTCCTCATTCCCGATATCAAATGGTCATAGACAGCGAACGGATATACGGAACTATAAATATCTTGCATCAGCGAGAACAATTTTGCGGCATCTTCCCCTCTGCCAATTCTCATCCTGTCATAAACCATTCTCTTTATTTCGCCTATACAATCCAGTAGCCCAGTGATATAGGGTGGACCTGATACATTCAATTCCTTCATGCTAGGAATTGCAGAATTCTGTATCACGGACTTGAGCCCATATGCCTCTACAATTTCCTGTTCAGCGACAGATACATATTTGTACAAATCAGTCTTAGAATATTGCCTAAATTCATCTAGCATGATCTTCGCTTGATGCATGTTCATTTCCGCTTTTTCCATTTCATCGTGATGCAACGCTACAATTGACTTGCTACAAAGTGAAATTACATCACGAGTCCCTTTGATCAGTTTCTCTCGTCTCTCTTCTACATTTTTCAGATTGTAATTGATCTCATCTAGAGAACTTTGCACATTGTCCAGCAACATCCATAAGCCTTAATTTAAATTCAATAAAGAGTTTTTGCTGTTGGATGATCAGTTTGATCCATCTTCACACGTTAATTGTTAATTGTTATTATGAAGAATGTATATGTATACATATAGATCTATTTTTCTACCATACGTGTACAATACGCATCAAAGTTATATGTAGAGGCCATCTTATGATGAATGTTCGACAATATTGCTATTAAGGGATATGAGTATATTTCCTTACTGTCATCATCAGAGCGCATCTAGGAGAAGGGTTGTTTAGATGGGCAATATTCGTAGAAATAGAGGATATAGCTTTGAACATGCGCTAGTGCAAAGACTGAATAATGGAATATGGAATGCCAGAAGATTGGGGGGTTCCAGTACCGGTTTGCCTGACATAATTGCTGTTAACAATATAGACGCGATATTGCTATCAATAGAAGCAAAGTCAGGAACAGGAGATATACTATATGTTCCTCAAGATCAAATAAAAAGGAGTCTCTTGATTCGAAATATGTTTAGTTTTTACACAACGAGACATTTTATATTGGCATTCAAGTTTATGAAGAAAAAGAGGTTTAAGAGAAAAGGCCAAGTTATCTATGAGCATAGGAGGTTAATCGAATACTACAAGGTTGCAGATATTTTTGACAAGATGGAGGATATCCCTATTGTGAAATGTACTTACGAAGGGAAAATCTTTGCCATTCAAGGAAGCCGATCCAGAAAGTTAAATTTGCCAGATTATGTGATGCCATTTCATACAAATACCAGATGATCGTTTCAGCAAACGGAATCCTCTTATTCTTTTTTACTTAGATTCTGAGCGTATGAAAAAACATATTTATAAGAAACTTTTTTTAAATTGGTATTTACTGTTTGACCAGACAACGGATGATAAAGGAACGATACGCAGGCGAGGAGGCTATTTCATCAGATCAAATGTACACTATAGAAGACAAAGCCCACAACTTAATTGGAATGAAGCGCATATACATGATGGAAAATGCAGGCCACGGTGTTGCCGACTTTATAATTCTAAAGTTTAAACGCAAACTAAGAGGGAAGCAAATTGTTGCCATATGTGGTACAGGCAATAATGGAGGAGATGGATTTGTGGCGTCAAGGCATCTATCATACTATTACGGGGCCAGACTGCGACTAGTGTTATTAGGATTTCCTAATGATCTTCGAACTGAGGAAGCAAGAATTAATTGGGAGATAATTCAAAAAATGGATTCCATTGAAACTACATTTGGCTATGAAATAAATGATGAGATTAGAATGAGTATTGAAAATGCAGATGTGATTATAGATGGTATTTTTGGAACTGGAATAAGAGGTGAAATCCGTAAACCCCATTCATCTGCGATAGAACTGATAAACAAGTCAAAAGCTTATATTGTTTCAGTAGATGTTCCGTCAGGCATTGATCCTAACAGCGGACGTGCACATGATGAAAGTGTCAAAGCTGATGCTACGGTAACGTTTCATAGGATGAAAAAGGGACTTCTCAATAACAAAAAATATACTGGAGTTATCCATGTTGAAAAGATAGGAATCCCTCATGAATCTGAGAGAGGAGTAGTGTAGCTCGCAGTGAAGGTTTTACAAATTCCTGTTGGGCAAATGGCAAATTTCACTTACATTATGGCTGACGAAAGCAAGTGCGAAGCTGCTATAATCGATCCATCGTGGAATTTAGAAAAAATTTTTGATGCTCTAAAGAAAAACAAGTGGAAACCAAGATATGTAATAAATACTCATTCCCACTTTGATCATGTCCTAGGTAATGAGCAAGTAGCCGAAATTACTGGTGCTCAGATAGTTCAGCATAAGAATTCACAACTCATAAAACAAGTGCCTGTATCCGAAGGCGATATAGTCAAGATAGGAGATATCCCAATTAGAATATTACATACGCCGGGGCATTCTCCTGATAGCATATGTCTTATGGTTGACGGACATTTGGTGTTTACTGGTGACACATTATTTGTAGGAAATTGTGGGAGAGTGGATCTTCCAGGGAGCAATCCTAAGGAGATGTATACCAGCCTATTTGAAAAAGTCGCAAAGCTTGACGAATCACTTATTGTCTATCCTGGCCACGATTATGGATCCCATCCAACATCTACAATAGGTCAAGAAAAGAGGACAAACTACGTACTGAGACCAAGGTCGATGCAAGAGTTCCTAGAATTTATGGCAGTAGATGACTAGAATTGAATGAACCAAAAGAACAGCATAGATATTGCGACATACAATCCTTAAATGATCCACATTCAACACTCAAAAAATTTTATACTGTAAATCCGATTTTTATCTGTGTAATATCCTATACTGAAACAAGTGAGATCCCCGGTATTACTATGGCAGGTGCAAATTCAGAGCTCGTAAAATATACTTCGGCTGCAGATTCTGAGTTTCTTTATTATGGCCGCTGTAAATGTATTAATAATGTTCCTGCGACGCCCGATGGAAAGCCAACTCCCGGTCTTATCACTAGGAGCGCTCTACAATTATCTGATATTCCATTTCTGGTAGTTGACGCCGGGTCAAAAATTAAACCTTCTATCCCTTTCATCTCATTTAGTGTCAAACCTGGAGAGAATATCAGAAGTGGCAATGCAGTATGTTTTAACGATGTAAAAAAGTTATATGATTATGGATTTACACTTGGGGTGCAACTTGCCAAAACTAACGATTTGGTAGTTGTAGGCGAAAGTATTGCTGGGGGAACCACCACAGCATTAGGCGTTATGATCGCACTTGGGATCGATGCCAAATTTAAAGTCAGCAGCAGTATGCCACAAAATCCGCATCACCTAAAAAACAGTGTTATCTCTGAAGCTATGGAAAGGTCAATGGTATTTTTTGGAGATCTGAGGGACGAACCATTTAAGGCCATATCTTTATTTGGAGATCCTATGATGCCTTCAGTAGCTGGAATTGCTTCAGGAGTAATTAAATCTGGAAGTAGAATTATGCTTGCTGGCGGAACACAAATGGCTGCAGTAGCCGCTATTTTAAATTCACTACACCTACCGCTTGATAATATATCCATTGGAACCACATGTTATGTTGCTGAAGATTGCTTTTCAAATCTTGTCGAGCTTGTAAGGTCAGTATCAAATGATATTCCAATTTACTCATGTAACCTACACCTCGCTGAATCTGTCAAGCCTGGTTTACAGGCTTTTGCAAGAGGTTACGTAAAAGAAGGCGTAGGAGCAGGAGGTATATCAATCGCATCGATGATTAAATCAAATGGCAGAATAAACGGAACAGTGTTACTAAAAGCAATAGAACTAGAGTATGAAAATGTTATAGAAAAAGTCTTGCTGAAATAAAAGGTTATATAAAATTAGGATCTGTTTATTTGAGTTTTTGTAATAGCATTACAATTATTTTTTATATCTATCAAGGTTACATTAATTGACTATCTTACGGTAACTGATTTTGCTAGATTTCGTGGATAATCAGGGTCTACATTTTTTTTTAGTGCTAGATAATATGATAAGATTTGCAATGGAATGACCTCAATCAAAGGATATAATACGTCCCTTACCTGGGGTATTCTTATGAAATGATCATAGACTTCATTCTCTTTATTAGAGATGCCCACGACTGTTGCTCCCCTAGCCTTTATTTCATGTGCATTTGATACTGTATCATCAAATGTTGTATCCCCCGGATTAATCACTATCATAACAGTATTCTTGTCTATTAACGCCAAAGGTCCATGTTTCAATTCACCTGCTGCAATTCCCTCTGCGTGGATATATGCTATTTCCTTTATTTTTAATGCTCCTTCAAGAGCAATTGGATAATGCATTGATCTTCCCAAAATGTATATATCGTTTATATCGTGGACCGTATCCACTATTCTCGCAATATCATTTTCTGCAGAAAGGACTTCACGTATCGCTGTCACGAGTTCTGCCTTATTTAATGCAACTCCGATGCATCCATTACACAGCCTGTCTACAATGGTATAAAGAACCGAGAGCTGCCCTGTGAAACTTTTAGTAGCAGCAACTCCAATTTCCGGCCCACAATTTAGAGTGAGAAAACAATCACTAATTCGAGCCAGTGATGAGGTTGGAACGTTTACAATCGAAAGTATTTTTGCACCGGTTAGTTTAGCTGCTTTAACGGAGTGCAAAACGTCCGCTGTTTCTCCACTTTGAGAAATCGCAATTACTGCTGAATTATCATCCGATGGACCAAGTGTGTATTCAAATTCACTGGACATAATAGTTTCCGATCTAATTTTAGCATATTTGCCAAGCATGAGCTTTAAGATCAAAGCAGAGTGATAGCTTGTGCCACTTCCAGTAATGTAGAGGTTTTTTGTATTTGCAAGAATATTGCAGAACGTTTGTATTCTTTGTTCATTGCTTGAAAGTGCGTCAGCTATTGTGATGGATTGCTCATGAATTTCTTTCAGTGTATAATGTGCATATGCGCCCTTCTCTGCGGCTGCCAACTCCCAAGCCACCTGTGTAATCTGGCGGTTAACAGAATAGCCTTCAAAATTGAATAGATCCAACTTTTCATCCTCTATAACTACAATATCCTTGTTATCAAGAAAAATAGCTTTATCTGTGTATTTCAGAAATCCCAAAATATCGCTAGAGATGAAATATTCATTGTCTAATATTCCGACTATCAATGGTTCATCAAACCTTGCGCCGCTAATAGCACCTTCTTTGAAAATTGCAACAAAAGCATAGCTCCCTTTTAATCTTTCACAGGTCTTGATCATCGCTTTTTTTATATCTCGTTGATTTAAATAGTGAACCTCAAGTAGATGTGCTATAACTTCACTATCTGTCTGACTTCTGAATGTGTGGCCAAGAACGATTAGTTCCTGTTTTAATTCATTGTAATTCTCTATAATTCCATTATGGACAACTGCAATCTCATTTGTGCATGCAGAATGCGGATGAGCATTATTATCTGTAACTCCACCATGAGTCGCCCACCTGGTGTGCCCAATTCCTGTCTGCCCTAACATTTTTCTTAGGTCTAGCGATTTGTTTACCTCTACTACTTTACCCACTCCTTTTCGCACGAGGATCTTGTCGCCAGTAATTGTGGCAATACCCACACTGTCGTACCCTCTGTACTCCATTTTACTAAGACTGTCTATTAATATTGGAGCAGCATGTGACCTACCTTTGTATCCTATAATTGAACACACAAAATATCTAGATAACAATAAAACTTAAAATGTTTGCCAAAATACACACGTACCATTATAAAAATACTTTTATCATTATAGGGTACGTTTAGACTCAAACCAATTCGTATCTTTCAAAGTTTTTATTACCGGTCAATAACAATATATAATCGCTTACTGCATAGAATAACCTGCAAAACAAGACAATTATATATAACAAAAATGGCAAACTTTTTGCTAAAAAAATAGGTGTTTTTGAAAATGTGGAATATATGCGTATCCTATCAAACCCTTTGGCTTGGAGAATAGCAGAATTACTGTCACACAAACCGATGTATCCCGCACAAATTGCAAAAGACCTAAAGATTTATGAACAAAGTGTCTACTACTATATTCGCAATTTACTATCAAGCGGAGTAATAGAAGAGGTCGGAACCAATGTCGTTAGGGGCGGCACTGCCAGGCTATACCAGACCTCAATCCCATCATTTGGTGTGGAAATGAACTGGGGCGAAAAACTGGTCGACTTCCCAGGAGAAATTGAAAACAAGTATCAACGCGCTAGCAACTTTTTTAGAGAATACATTATTAATAATTCATTCCAAGGCCTTATAATAGTAGGTGCACCTGACGCTCATGGACCATACAAATCATCTGCTCGAGACGGACACTATGCAGTACATTTGGCATTTTTTTTAGGAATGCTAAGTGATACTCCACCTGAGTTTATAGTAAAGCTGGATGCCGACGCAAAGGCAGAAAAGGTTCTTAACCATAACACTTTAATTTCAATCGGTGGGCCTGGAACAAACATAGTAACAGCAGAGTTCAACAGATATTTGCCAATAAAATTTAATCAAACAAACTTTTGGTCTGGCTTGGTAGAGGGGTCCGGCAAGTTCTACAACTCAGACAACCATGGTTTAATTGCAAAGATAAAAAATCCATATAATTATAATGGAACTGTCATTGTAATTGCCGGCGTAAGATCCATTGGGACTAAATCTGCTGTTATTGCATTAACTAACTACAGTGAAGAAATTTTAAAATATTATCAGAACCAAGAGGAATGGGCCTTGGTAGTTCAAGGATTTGATATGAACTCAGATGGAAAGATCGACCATGTAGACATTGTGTCAAAGCTATAAGACTACAGTTGATACTTGAATGCAGTTAGGTATCTGGACTAGGAGACGTAGACATATGCAATAAAATTTGCTGCTCTTCTTCACGCTTTACCAAATATCCAGGAATATTTACAATTCTGTTACCTAAAGAAACGTGTCCATGAGCTACCATTTGTCTTGCCTGTTGAGCAGATTTTGTCTCTCCCTTCTTCATTACTATTGTTTGAAGTCTTCGTTCAAGTAGGTCTTCGATCTTCAAGTTCAAAACGTCATCAAGCGTAGCAGACTGGTTTACTAGTCCTAGCCTGTTAAGGAAGCTTAACAACTGTGTTTCTTTTTGTTGCCTCACTTCTGCTGGAAGAGCCAGGAGGGCCCGTGCCTGATTTCTAAATCTGGCAACTTCTGATTGCGCTCTCCAAAGTTCACGTTTATTTCTCAGTCCATATGAACCAACGATATAAAGTTCAGCGTTAAGTTGATCCGTAGTCCATATTCTTCTTGGTCTACGAAACAATTTTTTTGGTTTACGTGGATCCCCCATAACACATCTTCGCTCTATTACTTCTTGGCTGGTTCCTTTGATGCACTTGTAGTAGGTTTAGGTGGCGCAGATTCTGCTGTGGGAGCAGCAGCAGCAGCAGTTGCTCCAACTCCAGGTGCAGACGGGGTTGACGGTCCTGCTACTCCTCCTGCAGGCATGGGTTTACCTGTCTTCTTGACACCAACTGCCCCCCCTCTTCTTCCAGTTGTTCTAGTGCACTGCCCTCTGACCCTCAAGCCAAACATATGCCTATATCCCCGCCAGCTCATTACATTCTTTTCACGATCAATATCATTTGATATTGCGAAATCAAGATCTGATGTGATCAGGTGTTGATTTGAACCCGTATCTATGTCCTTTCTTCTATTCACATACCATTCTGGCATTCCTGATTTTGAAGGGTTCCTGATAGCCGCTTCGACCTCGGCCAATTCTCTATCGGTTATAAATCCCACACGAAGGTTTGGATTTATATTTAGAGACTGAAGTAAAACTTGAGAATAATTATAGCCAACACCTCTAATTTCACTTAATGCAGTAATTAACTTCTTGCTTCCGGCAATGTCTTTACCTGCAATTCTAACGATGTGTTTATAGTCTGACGCTGACAAACAAAATATGAACAAAAGATCCTCAATAAAAACTATGCTTCATTGCTAATATCTAACTTCAAATATATCTCAATGCAATATTTGAAAAAAAGTAGCCATGCGTTTCTGGGAAAGCAAAAACGGGATAAGTGATAGGCTAAATGGATAACTTGAACTTGTGTAATAGATTAATTAAAATTCTCCATCATATCATATCCCAGTCCAGAACATTATGTTTTTTTCTAAATGAGTAATACAGCTAGGTAAACAAAAAATATGTCCTTTGCAGATAAATAAAGCATTTATTCAACAAAAGTGCTGCTATTAATCGACAATGTTTAAATTCGGAGAAGAACACGCGAATTTTATAACTTGAGTTCCGATAACATTGAGGGTATGGTACACCGGTCATATAACTTAAAACCAAAATATACACAGATAATGGCAGGTGTTCCCGAAGACTACAAAGAGATAAGAACGTTGGGAGATCTATTAGAGATCAATTACAAACATGTTTCAGTTGAAGAACAAATAAGGACTAACCTTATTGTAAAAATGAAAAATGATGAATATCCATATAAAGGCATTATTGGGTATGATGAAGACGTCATCCCAGCGATCAATAGAGCTATCTTGTCGGGCCACGATATTCTCTTTATAGGACAAATTGGACAAGCTAAAACAAAAATAGCTGAATCAATCGCCAAGAACCTTCTCTCCTTGGTACCGGTGATCCGAGGCAGTATGACAAATGATGTTCCAGTTTCAATTCCTGAAGAACAGTTAGTCAATCTATTAACTGATTCAGGAGTATTACATACTTATCCTGAATTTACTATTTCTAAGGAATCTGAAGAGACTATAAGTAACAACAAATTGGACACCAAGATTGATTGGATCGAAGGAGTAAATAGATATAGATATATTCTTGCCACTCCTGATATTTCAGTCAAAGATCTAGTAGGTCAGATCGATGCAATTAAAATTGCTAAGAAGGGCGTTCAGCTATATGATATAGAATCTTATTCTCCAGGTCAATTGTTACAAGCTCGACACGGGATTCTGTGTATCGATGAGCTGCCGGTGCTTGACCCACGAAAACAAGTCGCACTATTGAGCGTTCTACAGGAAGGAAAATTCACGACTGGCTCATACCCAGTAGTTTTCAAGCCTGATGCAAAAATTATAGCAACTGCCAATCCAATTGATTATACTCATTCTGGTAAAGTTATTGAACCTTTGTTTGATAGATTGAGAAGTCATATAGATACACATTATCCCACAAATATTACTGATGAAATGCTTATAATAGTTCAAGAAGCACGAATTGCAAACAAGAAAAATGTCTTTTTGCCAATTTTTATTCTAAAAACTGTCGCAGAGATAACTAAGCTTGCAAGAGTTCACCACGATATAAATCATGACAAAGGTGTAAGCGTTAGGATGGGAGTTCATTCGACAGAACTGTTGGTAGGTGAAGCAGAGCGAACCAGATCGATATTGCACTCAGTAAAGGCGATCCCAAGATTTTGTGATATCTATAGTATTCACCAATCTTGCAAATTTGAGTTGTCTGAGATGGAAGATAATCGGCAGAACAGGATAAGCATACTTGATTCAATAATTGGCAATGCGATAAAAGAAGTTTCGCTTCACTATGTTGTAAGACTAGCATCAGAACAAATAACAAAATTAAAGGATGAGTTCGCAAAAAACAAAGTATTCTCGGTATCCCAGATGATGCTAGGCAATAATAACAATAATAATAAAAAAACTAATCAAGAGGATTACGAATCACAACTGATAAAGTTTCCTTACTTAAGATCAGTCTTAAATGAAACTATGGCATATATTGAAGACGAACAGGAGAGATTCGTGGACATGGCAAAGCAATTTGGAATAGGAACTGATATTATATCGGTATTACAAGACATAGATGGAGAATTATCTGCATCGGTTACTGAAGTAATTTTAGAGGGCCTGAGATATAGCCAGCCTCCATTATTAGAAAAGAAGGGCAAGAGCAATTATGAGGCCATGTAACAATTGCAGTTCTGATGCAAAAGGATTTATTTATTTTGCAAGGCATAATTTTGAGGAGACTCAAAATAGACAAGAAGAAGCCTATGAGATATCTGAAGATACACTGGATAAATTATTGAATGTGATCGGGAGAGAGGTGCTCAGAGAAAAGACTCCTACTATTCAGGAGCTTGAGCAAAGCCTGCAGGATGTTATGTCAAACAATCGCAATGAAGATTACAACGATCAAGAGCAGGAAAATCAGCAAACCACAAAAAGCAAAACCGTAGGAATGTGTATTGCTGGCAAGCCGATAATAAAGCACTTGATACAGAAAGGATATCTTAAAGACTCCAATAAATGGCTTAGCTCAAAAGGCTTTCTAGATATTGGTGGACGGATTTTGGATGATGTCATGAAAGCCTTAAAAACAGGGGATTTTGGATTACATTCTAGCACCGATCTTGGTTCTGGTTCTCTTGTAATGGATACAACTAAGAAATATGAGCCAGGCGATGATATTCGACTTGTAAATGTTCCAAGTTCTCTGCTCAACGCAGTTCAGAGATTAGCGAAGAGCAACGATCAAATTAAAATCCCGTTGAGAATAAATGTAGAAGATTTAGAAGAATATGAGACAATGCGCGATGTTAGAGTAGCGGTAGTTTACTGTATTGATTTGAGTTCTACCATGAGGTATTCTTCTATGTTTGGTGATATGAGCAGAATTGAAGCTGCCAAAAGAGCACTTTGGAGTCTTTTCCTTTTAAATCGCAAATACTTTCCATCTGATTCCATTTACATCGTCGGATTCGGAGCATTAGCATCCAAAGTTGCAGCCCAAGACATTCCATACCTAAAGACATTTGAACCAGGTTCTGATTTTTTACATTATACAAATTATCAATCTGCATTTCGATTGGCTAGAAAAATACTGCAAAAGGACGGCGCGACAAATCGACGAATAGTACTAATAACTGACGGCCATCCTAGCGCTTGCTTTATAGACGACAAGAGTGAGCATGACAGAATTTTATCTCAAAGACCATATGCTCATTTCTATACTGCAGATAAAGAGGCACTTACGGCTGTAAGAGAAAACCAAGATATGACTCTGGATACAAGTTCAGGAGAACTCATATACCTTTGCTACCGCTATAGACAGGTAGACCAATATATAGGAGAAAGGACAATACAAGAAGCTAGAAAATGCCGTAAACTGGGCTTTGAAATCGACACTATTATGATAAGTGAAGAGGATTCATTGCTAGAGTATGTCAATGATATGGAAAAACATGTTAAAGGTAGATCTTATTACATAAACCCAAATCTAATCGACAAGGCTCTGCTAACTGACTACCTAATCAATAGAAAACAGACTATACGAGCTTATTCCTAGTCATGAGTGCGCCTATTATATGCGAAGAAAGGAAGCGCACAGCGGGTATTAGTTTTTATGTATAGATACACCATCAAAACCAAGTAACTGGATTGGAATAGAACATGATGCTTGAAATCAATTACATTGATTGGAATAACGCTTTAGGTCTATTGACCAAAGCTTTTGAAACAAAATTATTCGTTTTGATTATAGGTCCAAAAGGCACAGGTAAAACAACATTGGTACGCAAATTTGCATCACACATGAAAAAAGAATTACTCTCTGTTAATTTCAGTCTTCGCACCAGGGAGTCTCATTTAATTGGTACAAAAACTCTCGAGAAAGGAGAAGTTAGCTTCGTGGAAGGTATGCTCGTAAAATCAATGCGAGACGGAAAAATGCTCTATCTGGATGAGGTAAATGCTGCAGAAGCAGATGTATTATTAAGACTTGACGAAGCACTAGACGATAGAAGGCAGCTAGTATTAAAGGAAGCCGAAGGACAAATAGTTAATGCTACTGCAGATTGGTTTGTAATCGCAACGATCAACCCTTTATCGCATGTTGGAACAAAAGAGTTGCCTCCACAACTTTTGAGTAGGTTTCCCTTTAGATTAAAATTGGATTATCCTCCAGAGGATATAGAGCTACAAATTATTAACCAACATACGCCTTTGGAGAATTCAAAAGTAGATGACGTCAAGCGTTCAATTAAGCTAGCAAAGAGCTTAAGAGAAGCAGCAGCTCTAGAAGAATTATACTATAGTCCAAGTCTGAGAGAAACAATTGCTTTTGCAAAACTGATCAACAAAGGTCTCGCTAGCAAGCAGGCAGCAGAAATAGTGTATGCAAATGTTTATGATCAATGGGGAGAAGTCGAGTATCAAAAGGTCATGGATATGATAACATCGGTATTTGACAGCTAGTATTTGAGATATGAATGGTATAAAGCAAATTAAATATGATAATGAGGAATGATGTTTTATTAGACGTAGCCACATTTTTAGCTAGAAGGTGGTCAGGCAATTCTAAAATTGTGATATCCTTAACACGAGATATAATGCCTACAGCCAAACCTGAGAAAAGTCAGATAATGCTTCCAGTTATTGATTATTTTGCAGGTACAGATTTCCAAAAATATAGGCAATGGCGTGTTTCATTATGGTATGAATCTATGTGCATGACTTACTCATCAAAAGTCTTGAGTTATGAGCATGCATTCGGGTTCCTGCTTAATACTATCGAAAAGAAACGTGTTGAGTTTCTCGGACTCCAACAATGGCAGGGTATGGTAAAAGAAATTATTTTCAATGAAAGCATATCTTGGTTGTCTCGGCCTCTTCTTAACTCTCTTTATGGAAGGCACAAAATTGTAGAAGCGTTCTCGCAATACTTTCTGACAGGATATATCAAAGGTGAATTATTTGGTAGCGAATTTAATAGGGTAAAGACTTCCTCTGACTTTGCAAACAGTATTGTAGAGCAAGCAATCAAGGATAATCATGGAACCAGTTGGATCGAACAACATATTCCCAAGCTAATCAAAATGCTTGAAATAGATCCTCTCATTTCCATTCCCATTATTGCTCCAAGAACAAGGATTGGGATGTCTATTAATCGAAGCGATCTTTTAAAGCAGATAGAAAGTGTATTGAATACCAAGTATAAACCAGATGAGATCGATAAGGCAACAAAAAAAGTTGTTGAAGGAAATGATGTATTGAGTGAATTTAACACACTATTAAATGAGAGCACAAAGACCGAAAATAAGGGTTATGAGAGCTTAGAGAACCTTGGATTGAGCATCCCCAAAAGATTGGATTTGGATGAGACACAAATATACGACATGGATCTGATCGAAAAGGTAAAAGCTGCATTTAGGGGCTGGAAGACTGGCTGGGTAGAACGACATGATAAAACTGGCGAAGAATTTGACCCTGAAAGTTATGCTGAAATGTTGTCAAAGCCATTTCTGACAGATGTTAAATTGTCCATTAGAACAAAAGTTGCTATTTTGCTTGATCATTCTAGTAGTATTGAAGATGTGGAATTACAATACAAGCAAGCAACAATTGCTTTATGTGAAGCATTACATCATCTAGGGATAAAATTCGCAGTTTATGCATTTAGTACTGAGGCTAGACAAGTAAAGTGCTGGATAATAAAACCTCTGAATATAAAATGGTCTGCAATTAGTGCAAGACGGCTAGCGCAGATAAAAGCAAGTGGAGGGACTCCGCTTGCAGAGATATACGGATTGTTGCTCCCTATTACAAAGTCGTTTAAACCGGAGATAATGGTAACTTTGACTGACGGCGAACCCTCCGATTCTAGTGCTGTTCGCGAAATGGTTCTATCTTATAGAAAGATGGGCATAAACATGGTGGGACTCGGAGTAGGAAGAACTATAAACGATTCAGTTGCTATAGCTCATAATCTAAGATATTTAAATTATCAAAAAACTCTAGCTGTTAGTAGATTGCAGGATATACCAAAAAAAGTTATAAACCTATTACGAATCTAGATATCAACATAAGATCTGGTGAATTTTCGAAAAACTAGAATTTGTTAATTCGGCTTTCAAAAGTTAGAGAAACTAAATCACTTTATTGCTCTTATTTTTTAACAAATATAAGATTCTCACAAATGTGTAGTTGAGATCTTTTTCTATCAACTTTCCAAGCACCCAAGGGAAGTTTTGCAATCTAATAGAATCAGCTCTAAAGCAAAGCATTACACACGTTCCTGAAAACAATATCGATAGCATGCATAATGCTATTATTATACGTGTTACAGAAACTTATATTATATTATTGTTAGTGAAGTTATGTCTAGAATTCTTTTTCCTTCTTTCTTACAACTAGCCGATTATTTACTACTTCATAAATTAGCGATTCATTATGTTTAAGATCTAATTGATTAGCGACTTCTATATTGAACGTTAATGTAAGAATATTTTTACCTATCATCGCCGTAGCATTACCAAATACAGTTGCTTTTTGCTGTTGTGATGAACTAAATTGTTTTTTGTGATGTTTCATGTTTATACTGTCTATTCTAGAGCAATAATTCCATAAATACATTGACAAACAGCGTATTTTAAGATATATTTAAAAAAGATGACAAGGGACCGCCAGTCAATTTTCATTAGACTTTCAAATAAAAATACAGGCATATGCCTGCTTGCGTCTATACTCAAAACGTATAGCATATGTACATATATGAATCAAGTTTTTTCATATGCTATTAGAGCTAATAGCCATCTTGGATATTCACATTACCATATCTATTTGTGAATTTTTATGTAGATCACATAGATATTGTTTTTCTATACATAATCACGACTATCTATCGTGGCGATAATAATATAATAATATTTTCCAATATAAGCATTTTTTAATTAGAAACGCAAATAGACTGCTTAATATTGGACCGAGGGATTCTCATTTTTTACTTTCTCCCAATCTGAGAGAAATAAAGCAAGACCCTTGTCAGTAAGTGGGTGGGTAAGCATTTTTCCTAAAATATCCGGAGGAAGTGTAACTATATCGGCCCCTATTTTTCCTGCTTCAATAACATGAACAGGGTGTCTTATACTTGCTACGAGAACTTCAGTCTTAAATTGATAATTCCTAAGGATTTGAGTAATCTCTTTAATAAGAATCATTCCTTCGTTTCCTATATCATCTAGTCTTCCAATAAATGGACTGACGTAAGAAGCGCCTGCCTTTGCTGCTAGGATCGCCTGATTAGCAGAGAAAATAAGCGTAACATTTGTTTCGATTCCATCTTCTTTAAGCTTTCTAACGGCTTTCATACCATTTGAAGTCATTGGAATTTTGACAATCACATTTTGACCAAACTTCTTTAACTTATGTGCTTCTTCTAACATTTGATCTGTTTCCGTGGCTATAACTTCTAGGCTTACTGGCCCCTTTACAATTTTAACAATTTCTCGCATCAACTCCGCTGGGTTTTGTTTTTCCTTAGACAGAAGTGTGGGGTTTGTTGTAATACCGTCAACGAGTCCCATATCATTATATGTATTAATAGCCTTCAGATTAGCAGTATCTAGAAATATTTTCATCTTTTAGTTCTTCTCCTTGTCTCCACTACTGCTTGCGCTATTTTCGTACTGGTTAGCGCATATTTTTCTAAAAGTAAATCAATCTCTTCATCCCTAGCAGATTCTCCGAATGAGTCATGAATGCCTATCCGCTTCATCGGCACAGGATAGCTTTCAGCAGATGCTTCTGCCACTGCTCCACCAAGTCCACCTATAATATTGTGTTCTTCGGCGGTAACGATGGCACCAGTATCCTTGGCACATCTCGCTATGAGATCGCTATCAATAGGTTTAATCGAAAACATGTCTATAACCATACACGAAATCCCTTCACTTCTCTTCAAAATGTCTGCTGCCTCCAATGATCTTGCCACCATTAAGCCACAGGATATAATGGTTGCATCTGAGCCCTCCCGCAGGATGTTTCCTTTACTTAATTCAAACACAGCGCTTTCTGCATAGATTACCTCGCTAGATGGCCTAGCAAGTCTGACGTAAAACGGTCCGGGAGTCTTTGCTATTGCCCTGATTAAGTGGCTCACAGACACCGCATCAGCAGGTACAATTACCCGCATGTTTGGAATACATCGCATAGTCGAAAAATCTTCGATCTGCTGATGCGAAGCTCCATCAGGTCCTACAGTCAAGCCAGCATGCGAGACAACCAGCTTTACATTGAGATTTGGGTAGCATATTGCATTGCGTATTTGATCCAGGCATCTACCAGGGAGAAATGCAGCATAGGTACTAGCAAATGCAATTTTACCCGCTATGGCAAGGCCGGCTGCTATAGAAACAAGATTTGCTTCCGCTATACCAACATTAAACATTCTGTCGGGGTATCTATCTCCGAATTTCTTAGTCTTAATTGAATCGGTAGTATCTGCTCCAACACAAACTACTTCATGACAAGATCGACCTAACTCCACTAGTGTATCAGCGTATACACTCCTCATATCTTGTGTTTTTTTTTCACTACTTAACTGCATGAAGTTCTCCTTCTATTTCAAGTTCACTTGCTAGGGGAATCAATATATGTTTACGTATCTTCATCCAATCTGATCTTATTCCTATACTCGTCGCGTGTTCTATAAGCCTCTTTTCTAATGCGACATTTGCTTTGTGTCGTAACTGAATTATTGCTCCATGGATATCCGAGCTTCCGTATACCGCACTGCCTGCAACAAGAATTCTCGCGCCAGAATCGTATACTTGCTGCAAGTTGGTTGCATCGATTCCTCCATCAGCTTCAATATACCCCTTGAAGCCATGCTCCCTAAGCTTTCTGTTTGTATTTACCATTTTCGGCAAAACTTCTGGGATGAATTTTTGTCCTGCAAAACCTGGGTTTACTGACATTATAATCACCACGTCAATATCGTCTGTATGGGAATAGATCCAGTCTGGAAGATCGGTCGAGGGATTTATCGCGATCCCTGGACTTATACCGCTAGCCAGTAGTTTCTCTTTAATAGTCAGAAATTCATTTTCATGACACGCCTCTGCATGAACTGTAATTATGTCACACCTAGCGTCTATATAGTGTTGTATGTATTTCATTGGATCTTCAATCATAAGATGTACATCAAACGGTAGACTAGTGATATGACGCAGTTTTCTGACAGTGTCGGCAAAGAAAGTAGTATTTGGGACAAATCGGCCATCCATGACATCTAAATGGATGATATCTGCGCCGCCGCGTTCAGCTTTTCTAACCTTTTCTTCATAGTTTTCGCGTTCGCCTGCAATAATAGAGGGTGCAATTAAACACTCGCTTTCAAGTTCTTGCAACAATACAGGAGTATGTTTCCTTGGAGGAGCTTTGCCATGCCATTGGGGATTATTAGTCATATGCTTAATTCCATTACCCTTGATCGTGTTGGCTATGAGAAGAGTGGGTTTGTCTTCTAATTGACTCGCCTTATTAAGAGCATCGATGATCTGTTCAACCTTGTGACCATCTATCTCGATTACATTCCAATTAAAAGCTAGCCACTTATCACGCAGCGGATCAAGAGGCATTACATCTTCTGTGAAACCATCCTGCTGTATACGATTCCGGTCTAATATTGCAATAAGATTGTCTAATTTGAATTTGGGAGCAGCCATAGCCCCTTCCCAGATCTGTCCTTCATTTGACTCCCCGTCTCCAAGCAAAGTATATACACGATTCTTTTTGCCATCAAGTTTATTGGCAATCGCAATACCTATCGACACAGACAGCCCGATACCTTCCGAGCCACCCGAGTATTCTATACCGGGTACGCTATGATGTTTTTGCTGTTGCGAATATCTTACAGGATGACCCTGAAGGCGAGCACCAATTTTTCGTAATGTGTCTATTTCTTCAGTTGGAAAGTATCCTGCCATTGCTAATGTGGCATAATATCCTGGAGCGGAATGAGCTTTTGAATTTATAAAGTAATCTCTGTCCCCCCAATCTGGCTTTGAAGGATTGTGTTTCATCTTCCTAAAGTATAGCGTACCCATAATTTCTGCCGCAGAAAATGATGCGCCCGGGTGACCTGAGCCGGCTTCTGCAATCCCTTGAATTGCAAGCATACGCACGTCTCGTATTTTCCTTTTCAGATCTAGATATCTCATATTAAAGGCCATGTTAAGGACTACCATCCGGTGCGTGGAATATCATATAGAAAAAACCAATTAGCGAGCATAAAAAGATATGTCTATAGTCCAAATTCATGCAATTTAATGGCACATACATAAAAATATTATTAGTATTCTCTAGTGATATAGCTGCATCCTCAAATCATATTATAATATCTATTCTTGCATACACTATTATAGCCAGCGAGTTCAACGGCCATTTTGCCATCAAGATTTAAACATAACCTAAAATCATGAAGTTGACAATACATTCTCGTAAGGTCGAGCAAATCAAATATCATCGTTATACCATGCCCTATTGGCGGTTTGCCACATCCTCTTTAATACTGGTTGGATGCACTATCTCAATCTCGCTTAATTTTGTGAACGTATTTTTCAACTATGTATAATTTAGCAGCGTACGATAACAACGGGTTAGGAAATAGGTTGGCGTGCATAGCTACTTTCGTCTCAATAGTTTAAAATAAAGTGTGTTATTACTGCCATTGGATGGTGGAGATCAGAGTAGAAGACTCAAAAATTGATAAGAAGAAGAAGAGAAAGACATCAGTTCTGGTAATAGGTATATTTGAAAACGAACATGACTTTACACAGTTAAATGAAATTGATCCTTTTCTGTCTACGACGGTAGAAGAAATCATCAATAATAAAGAATTCAAAGGCCTGCTCGGCTCTAATATTATTTTGTATACGGTGGGCAATGGACCAATAAAAAAGGTTATGCTCATTGGCCTTGGTAGGAGAGAAAAATTTACAAACGAAACAGCAAGGATCATTGCAGGGAAAGCAGCTTTAAAGGCAAAAGAGATGGGACTGGCAGATCTTTCTCTTATACCATTTTCTAATAAATTAGATGAAGGTTTGATCGAAGCAATTGCTGAAGGTATTTTGCTTTCACTTTATTCTTTTAATCGATATAAAACTAACAATGAAGAGAATGGTTCTCCAAAGCCTAACGAAGTAACTATACTAGCTAATTCTGAGTCGTCAAAGTACCAGCCTCTTATAGATAAGGTAAATTTAATAGCCCAGGCGGTATATTTTGCACGTGACCTAGGCAACCTTCCTCCAAACGAATGTTCGCCTGCACATTTAGCCAACTTTGCTACATCACTTGGCAACGAGTATCAAATGAAGACGAGGATTATAGAGAGATATGAAATGGAATCGATCCGATTAGCTGGAGTTGTCGCCGTAGGAAAAGGGAGTAATAATCCTCCTAAAGTGATAATTTTAGAATACAGTGGAGCTCCTGATGAGCAAAAGCCTTACCTTCTGATAGGAAAAGCAGTTACTTTTGATACTGGAGGCATTTCATTAAAGCCTGGAGATAAGATGGATGAGATGAAATTTGATAAATGTGGAGGCTGCACAGTTCTTGGCATACTAAAGGCGATATCATCATTAAAACTTTCATTAAATATCGTTGCTATAATCCCATGTGTTGAAAATATGCCTTCCGCGGCATCATATAGACCGGGTGACATAATACAAATGTACAATGGCAAAACAGTTGAAGTCTTAAACACAGATGCGGAAGGCAGAATCATTCTTGCGGATGCAATTGCATATGGTATCAATTCATATCATCCTAAAGCCATTATCGATTTGGCAACATTGACTGGTGCATGCATCATTGCGCTAGGTTCTAATGTTGCTGCAGCTATCGGAACCAGTAAAGAGCTTATTTACAGGTTAACAAGCATATCTCAAGAAACAGGAGAAAAAATATGGGAGCTTCCATTGTACGATGAATTTCATGATCAACTCAGAAGCACTGTTGCAGATATTAAGAATATTGGGGGAAGACCTGGTGGTGCTATAACTGCGGCTGCTTTCTTATCAAATTTTACCTGTGATGTTCCATGGGTACATTTGGACATTGCAGGAACCGCTTGAACGCAAGAGGGAACCTATGAGCGTAGCTATAATCCTAAAGGTGCAACAGGATTTGGATTAAGAACGATAGTAAAATTATTAACAGAGGACGGCAATAACACTAGGCTATAAATCAGCCATAAACCGATGCTTCTAGATGGTGTTCATTGATGGTATTCATTCCATTCAATATGGTATTATCTCTAGTCAACTCGAAGATGTGTGCAAATGAACTGGAAAGAAAACACCTACACATTCATATTTCCTATCTGTAGTGTACGAATTTGTTCGGCTGTTCATCAGCTGATAATTTTGTAGAATATCTTCATAGGATATTTTTCCTATCTACGATATTTTTAAATAATATTCAGTTGATTGACTATGTTTAATACTTGATTATAGCTATATGAATTATTGCCAATATTCCAGATGGAAAATCTTGTGGAAGAACTGTGCTCTGTGGGCATTAACTGCAGGATAGGAAAGATGCAAGTTGACATACCCGCTGCTCTACGTCCATACTTTGAGAGATGGCTATTGAATAGAGATGGTTTTCTTAAAATCTATGATCAGAATATTGACTATATTGGTGTTGAGGATATCGTGCGTATGGGGCCATTTTTTAATGTTTATTGTGTACTAGAAGATCAACATATTATAGAAAATGACGAAAATATTCTCAAGTTGTTGTGTGCTAGTCCCTACTTTAATCTGCGTAACGGAAGGGTTACCAAACTCGGCTGGAGCGGTGGTATTCTTGCGGATATTTTGACAGGGGACAACATCCTGTACACGTATTTTACCAAAAATATAATGAAAGAAGAGGTAAGGAGAATATCAGTTAAAGTCGCAAATTATGCGTGTATTGTAGAAACTCAAGTATGGGAGCCAAGTGGTTTAGCATCAATATACAATGTGATTGACCGCATAGGACTGAACATTAAGGAGCTGCTAAAACGAGTTCACCTGGGAGATGATTCTGACTTGAGATAGTAGTCGGTCAGTTATAGAAGTAGGGGAAATATACTACAGTGTAGCTGCATAGCGATACACTAAATTTTTTATCATAGTTTAATCGCTGTATTTGTTATCCTTCTTGAAATAGAGCCAAATGGTAAGAACTCCTAGGTACGTGACTCTTGTCCTCACATCCATAGCAAATTCTAGAGCTTTTATTATAGCTTCATTTCATTTTTTTATATATTAAAAGTGCATTATCAGTTCAACCTAGCTTGTAATGCTTCTGCATCTGTACAATATTGTGGATATGTCATATAAGTTAACATGATTTGACGCCAGCACTGCTGTTTTCCGACCGCTTTCGCAGGTCAGTATAGCAGCAGCGTCGCCAGGTTTGACTGCCGGGTTCGGAATGGGACCGGGTCGCACCCTGTCGCTATGGCCGGCTGAAATCAATATTGTCAAGGGGTTAATTTAATCTTCCCATTGTGACCTTTGTACCACGATAAATGATTTAACCAGCAGGAATAATGTACAAAAGCTATTGAACAAGCTGATGGTAGGGCTGCATCGTAGGATTTAATTTAATTTTATTTAATTTGATTCGGGGAGCCATAGGCAAAATAGATTTTTATTTGGATTCTTTCGAAAGAATCGAATTGTACAGAAAATAACTCTGAATAAAGAATATATCTTAATCAGAATGTTAGAACTGACATGGTATAGTAGTTGAATGATTTAACAATAACGGAACTTGAGTTCATTTTTACTAAAATCTGAGAATCATATATCAAAAACATTCTATAAATTTATGTGCTAGGACATGAATACATCCTGTCTATCTATTAATAGCAGATCACACACAAGCTATATAACGCATTAACGCAAAAAATGAGTGTATAGCATTGGGAGATTCGACAGGATTTACACACAGGGTGGCAGTTTTGGACCAAGAATTATGCCAGCCTAAGAAATGCGGATTAGAATGTATAATATACTGTCCTGTAAATAAGACGGGGGGAGAGTGTATAGTTCAACGACAAGAAGATGGAAAGGCTGTAATTTCGGAAGATCTTTGCACCGGATGCGGCATTTGTGTAAAGAAATGTCCTTTTGATGCAATTGTTATTGTTAATTTGGCTAAGGAATTAGGGGAAGACAAAATCCACCAGTACGGCGTTAACTCTTTTAGATTATACCGTCTTCCAACACCAAAGAAAGGATCCGTTGTTGGTTTGCTCGGAAGAAACGGCATAGGCAAATCAACCATAGTGAACATTCTTTCTGGTAACATCAAGCCTAATTTCGGCAGTTACGATAATGAAATTACACATGAGCAGGTTATCAAGTACTTCCATGGAACAGAATTGAAATCCCACTTCGAGAAGATTGCTAATGGTACTATGCGCGCTTCAATTAAACCTCAACTTGTTTATTTAATTCCAAAAGCGTTCAAGGGAACCGCAATTGAATTATTAAAAAATTATGATGAGAGAAATATAACTGAAAATTTAGTAGATGAACTTGGATTAAAAGATGTACTTAATAGGAATATAAGCCAATTGAGTGGCGGAGAATTACAAAGATTAGCAGTGGCAGTAGCGGCCGCTAAAGACGCTGACTATTACTTTTTTGATGAACCTTCATCGTATAATGATATTTACCAGAGGCTTGCGGTTGCCAGAGTTATCCAGAATCTTGCAAAAGAAGGAAAGAGTGTTATGGTAGTGGAACACGATATTACACTACTAGATTATCTTTCAGATTATATTCATATTCTATATGGGGAGCCAGGGGCCTATGGGATCGTTTCTAGTCTACAGAGCACAAAGGTTGGTATCAATAATTTCCTTGAAGGATTCAGCCCAGCGGATAATGTAAGATTCAGAGAAAGACCCTTTAAGTTTGATACTACAAGTTCTGTTGAAGATATGATTTCAGATATTATTGTCGCTCGTTATACGAATATTACAAAATCGTTTAAATCGTTTGAGCTAAGAGCGTCTTCAGGTCAGCTGAGAAGAGGAGAGATCTTGGGAGTAGTAGGTGCTAATGCCTTAGGAAAAACAACATACATGAGAATGTTAGCGGGAGTAGAGAAACCTGATTCTGGCACTATTGAAATTACTTCCAGGATTTCATTTAAACCTCAATACCTCAATCAGGATTATGACGGCGACGTGCGTTCACTGTTATATGTGGCACATGGTAAGGAGATTGAAAATTCTCTGCTGGAGGAGCAGATTTTAATTCCAATGGGAATGAAGAAATTGTACGATAAAAATGTTAAAAGCCTCAGCGGAGGAGAATTGCAAAAGGTTGCAGTGGCAGCATCTTTACTTCGACAGGCTGAGATATACGCGTTAGATGAACCATCTGCGTTCTTGGATGTAGAGGATAGGATCGCACTCGCTAAATTTCTCCAGCGTTTTGTTCGCTCGCATGGCAAATCTGCTATAGTAATAGATCACGACATGCAGTTAATAGATCTTGTGGCAGATTCATTGGTAATTTTCCAGGGGCATCCAGGGTTAGACGGTTCAGCCGGGCCTCCGCTGCATAAAGAGATAGGACTGAACCAGTTCTTAAAAGCGTTGTCCATAACATACAGAAGAGATGAAAATACTGGTAGGCCGCGTGTAAATAAGGAAGGTGGGAGGCTTGACAGGATGCAAAAAGAATCTGGCAACTTCTACTACGTCAAGAATTAGTCTGCATTATGTATGGCACATATACTAAAAAGCATCTTAAAGGAAGTTTTATCTCCTGAAGAGGTATCCAAAGTATATTCGGCATTTGACATAATTGGCGGTATAATTATATTAAAGATTCCGGATTCTTTGAATTCAAAAAAGCAAATAATCGCAAACACAATTCTTATGAATGTTAAATCTGCTAAATCTATTTTTGCGCAAACCTCCGCCGTTCAAGGAGATTATAGAATACGTAATTTGGAGTATCTTGCAGGAGCCAATTCTACAGTCACTGAATATAAGGAGCACGGTTGCAGATTCAAAGTAGATGTTATGAAGACATATTTCTCCCCTAGACTGTCAACTGAAAGAATGCGGGTCTCCAGGATGACAACAGACAACGAGATTATTACAAACATGTTTGCTGGAGTAGGAACGTATTCTATTCTCATTGCGAAAAACAACATTAGTTGTAGGGTGTATAGCATTGATTCCAATCCTGTGGCCAATGAGTTGGCTCTTATTAATGCAAAATTAAACAAAGTACAAGAAAGAGTTATCCCCATTTGCGGAGACGCAAGAGAAGTGATAAATAAGCAACTTAAAGGTTCTTCTACGCGAGTTCTTATGCCATTACCAGAAAAGGCAAAGGAATTTGTAGATTCCGCGGTATTGGCATTAAAAAACAAGAAAGGTATGATACATTACTTCGCGCATATAAAGGCTCCTTCGAGAAAGCTTGCTTTAGATAACGCTGCGGTAGATGTAAAGCATGCATTTGCTAATCATGTGTATAGGATAGTTTCTACACGAGTGGTCAGGGAGGTAGGACCACGGTTGTATCAAGCAGTATCTGAGGTTATTGTTGATGGTGAGCCATCATAGACCAATTTTTATTCGGATTGCGGAGCCGTAATTATTGTATATCCTATCCACCCAAATACTGCTAATAAAATTGCAACTGCCCCAAGTACAGTAAGTTTAAGGATCACTGTTCCCAGCTCTGTTGCCATTAGAAGATAAGTGTAGGTCACAAATGCTATAACTGAAACAATCAAAAGAACAAATCCTCCAGCCTTACCAGTTCTTTTTATCCCTTTCATGCGTTCTAGGCATTCAAAGCATCTTATTTAGATATCTAACTAAATTCTAATGCCATAAGATATGCATCCTCTCCATCCCTATAATAAGAGCGAAGTCTAGATTTGATTTGAAAGCCGAGCTTTTGATACATTCTAATTGCTTGTGTGTTGCTTATTCGCACTTCAAGATAAATCTCATCACTTTTTCTGCTAACAACACCATTAATACCTTCAAGCATCAAAGCCTTACCTATACCCTTTCCACGATGTTGATCTAAAACTGCTACTGATACCACGTGGCCCTTTTTGACGAATCCTAATTTCCTAAAATTTGAGAAACCAAATTCAATTTTGCACATAATATAACCTACTACCTTCTCATCAACTTCTGCAACAATAAATGCCTCGGGTAGCTCTCGGAGGAGAGATTCAAAAAAATAATCAGAATAATGTTCTGGAAGGGTAACCATGTTAATGTTAACTACAGAGGTAAGATCTCTGTCTTCACATCGACGAATCGTATAATCGCCTACTCTTCGCAGACCTGTTTGCAACTGTTCGAATATGACAGAACAAATTATTTAACCTTATCAGAAAAACAACTGTGCTATTCCTTGCCGATAGAAGGTTTCAATCCGAGATGCTATAGCTCTAGAGTATGAATATATACATATGTATATTTGATTCAGAAACTGGTGATAAAATGAATGTATTTTACCGTAACACCATTTAGGAAAGTCATCTATCTATATATACATATATACATTACGCAAGATTTCTGTTAGCTCTTAGGATGAGAACATCAGGATCAGACACCACTAGGACTTTATGGTTTTTTCCGTATTTACTAAGCAGTTCCTCTATCATATTTTTTACACTTCCATATGTTTTGATTCCTAACTTTGTTTTTAAATAGTACTGTGGCAATGTAGACACTATTCCCAGCTCATATTTCTGCAATAATTCTTCAATATATATGAGGTGTTCAAGGCCCTCAACATACTCTGATTGTTTATGTGAGTAATCTTCAATATTTAATCTTCCTTCAACAAACATTTGTAATGCACGTCCTCCCAGTCCCGCAGAGTTTTCAGAAAGCAGTACTGCTGATCCGTTTTCTCTAACGATGTGAATCGTATTCCATAATGAATTTAATGAATCCATAAGAGTTAAATGCGGGCCTATTTCGCTGCTTGTATTGATGACTGCAGACTTAGTCAATTCCGTATCGACTACCGAAATGGAGTTCAATTGTGTTATGGCTTCTTCAAATGATTCCACCATATCTCCACAGCAAATGCCAGCAATGCCAAAAGAATTTGCTATGATTTGGATTGATTTAGCAGGAATATCTTCAACGTAGGAAAACACTACATCTAATGGCGGTCCCCTGACAGCTGGTTTTGGCAAATTGTCTTGGCGTGCATTAAAAGCTTCTAACATGTGACTATGTATATAATTACGCAGTAGTATAGTAGGTGTGCCGCCATATCCGAATAAAGGATCGTATGTTATCTGGGAGACGAAGACTACATGTGGGAGATGTTTGATTTTAGTATGAAATGACTGATAGTCAATTTGGTTAATCAGGATTGTCTTATCTGCAAGATTATTTTTCAACACATGATGTATCTTTGGCATGACAGCGACAGGCGTGTTCTCAATCCCCTTTGCGCGTGCCATGTGAACAAGCATGGTGACAACCGTAGCAACTGATTTAGTATCCGATAATGCAAAAATAAAGGTATCCTCGGTTAAGACAACGTCGCTTAGGCGTTTTTTTATTTCCTCCTCTGATAATAATGCAAAGTTTGAGGCTGTGACATGTTTAAGTAAGTTTTCGTATTTAATATTCAACACAATGTCAGTAGTACCATATTTGAACCAGAGCTCTGGCATATCAGAACAATTGGCACTACAAATAATTAAAAATTTTTCAGACTAATTCACTCCAGAACGAAATAATCATGAAGACAAATGTATTACAACAGTTAAGACAGGTACCTGAGTAGCAGCAAATTGGTAACCTTTGAGATAAATAAAAAATAGGAAAGATTCAACCATATGAGATAATCTTTATAACAATATTTTAAACCAATGAATTGCAGCAGTTTATTAGCTCTCATAGATCATTAGATTCTTTTCTTCTAGCAAAGTGTGCAAATTGTGTACTGCTCTATATACTTCGCTTTCTTTCTTGGCGCCTGTACAGACTAGCTTACCGCTGGCAAATAACAGAATTACTGTTTTGGGATCCAACATTCTATGTATCAAACCCGGAAACTGTTCTGGTTCATACATACTTCTTGGAAGTACCCTGGCTGCAAGCTCAAGATGAATCTTTCCACCAAGGCTCGCAGAGGCGACAATGTTTTGGATTTCAATTTGAGGTTCGTGTTCAATAGGAATTCCTCCTTTCTTTAACTTTTGAACTACATTTTTAACTGCTTTAATTGCTTGCTCCTCCGATTTTGCTCCCGTGCAGACCATTTTGCCAGAACTGAAGATTAGTGTAGCAGTTTTCGGGGATTTTAATCTGAAAACCAGTCCTGGAAATTGATCTGGGTGATATTCTACATCTGGAAAGATTTGGGTGATCAAGTTTAAGTTTACGGTCTGATTTACGGTTGCTGAGGCAACTACATTCTCTATACTAACAATTGGTTTAGTCTGGGGCATCCTGAATTGGCTTTATAAAGGAGCTATATATACCTGCTACATAATATTTATAGTACATTTGACTATCTTCGAAAAATGTCATAGAATTTTAATTTATTCTAAAGCGCATTTAACACTGCAACTTTTAATCACCTAAATTCTTTTATTAGTAGTGACAAAATGGAAAAATTAAATATGTCCTCTGTTATGTACAGTCTTTGATTATACATGCCAACACACGGGTCACTTACGAAAGCCGGAAAGGTAAGAGGACAGACGCCAAAAATTCAGGGGAAGCCGAGGCTCAGCCCAGTATCAAAAATTCGTAATAAAAATAATTTTGTAAAACGTTTTGAAAAGAGAAGATTACCGGGACAGAGAAAACCAGAAAGACCTGGAAGAAGATGATGTAGGTCTAGTTACTTTTTCAATCCGTTTTTAGGTTTCGTGTTGAACAAATTAGTTTTTGAGTCAAATGTCAGCTGAACGGCAATTTTAAAATCATGCTAGACATCCTCAAATCTTGACTCGGCCAAGGAGGTACAACTTTTCTATTGCGATTCTTTTTGTAGCGTACCTTTAGATAACAATACAGATACACGCTATCCAAATATCGCCAGAGCATAAATTACAAAATGTTTCTATATATTATCGATTTAATTAATATCGTACAAGGCGAAATGAGCAGCTATGATTAAGGGTGTTGCACTAATTGGCTGTGGTACTATTGGAAAAGAGATTGCTTTTGCAATTGACAGTGGTAGGATTAAGAATGCATCTATAGTTACTCTTTTTGACAAGGTAAAAAGTGCTGCTTATGAATTAAGATCCAAACTGCATCACAACGATCCTCATATTTTTTCTGACTTCACAGAATTTATCTCTTCACGTTCCTTTAAAGATACAGACATCGTCGTGGAGGCCGCATCACAAGATGCAGTAAATAGCTTTTGTAAAAAAATAGTTGAAAATGGCAAAAGCTTGATGATAATGAGCGTCGGCGCGCTTGCAGATCAACTTTTATTGTCTGAGTTGCTGGATAAAGCGTCTCACAACCAGTGTCATATTTATGTGCCTACTGGTGCTATAGCGGGTATTGATGCCATTCGAAGTGTAAGACATCTGATCGACTCCGTGATGCTTTCTACAACAAAAAGTCCTAAAGCTCTTTCTGATGCTCCTTTTTTCAATATGGCAGGATTTGATCCTTCCAAATTAAATCAGAAAACTGTTATCTATGAAGGAAGCGCTGCTGATGCTGTAAAAAAATTTCCGTCAAATGTGAACGTAGCGGCAGTACTTGGGTTAGCTGGTGTTGGAATTGAAAATACAATGGTCAAGATTATCGTTGATCCTAATACAGATAGAAACCAACACGAGATCACCGTGAATGGAAAATTTGGCGAAATGACATTATCAGTTCGTAATATACCAAGTCCAACTAATCCTAAGACAAGTTTTCTTGCTGTATTATCTGCAATAGAGTGTTTACGGTCAGTGTGTGATGATAATATCAGAATAGGTACTTGATACTTACACCAGAAGTTCATGCAGTAATATCGTTGTATGCAATCGACAGTTTATATATGGTTTTGATATGGTTTCAACTAAGGTACAAAAGGAATGAGTTACGGAGGATTTAGAAGAAATGATAACCTTGGTCCCAAACCAGTTGAGACTGGTAAAGAGTACGAGGTTCAGATAACAGAAATAAGTAGAAAGGGTGATGGTATTGCAAGAATACAGGGATTTGTGATCTTCGTCAAGGAAGGAAAAGTTGGTCAGAACGCAAAGATTAGAGTAGTTCAAGTAGGAAATAGATTTGCTATTGCCGAAATAGTTGATGGTACATCATCATCGTCATCTTCGACAACAACGGCAGCGACTACAAATCAAGAAACAAGCTAAGAACACGTCGTCCTATACAAGGAAGATGTTTTTCAGTATGTCAGTTAATTGTTGTCAGCCTCGTGTGTGCATACGCTGATTGCAACAAATAATCAAAACATCATGCATATCTAGATAATATATTGGTCTATAATCTGGACATTACATAATTTACTGTACGAAATAGATAAAGGAGGCAAGTATTGCCTATATTGAGCGGTCATGAGGCAATGCTATCCTAGATTATACTACTTTAAATGTAATGATAGCACAGATAATGGTCATCTATCAAAATGACTATGTTAGATATAGATTACAGAAAGCAAATTCTGGCTTTAAAGCAAGATAGAAATGCAGTGATCCTTGCCCACAATTACCAATTGCCTGAGGTACAAGACATAGCTGACTTTATAGGTGATTCATTGGCTTTATCAAAAAACGCAGCACAAACAGATGCTGATATCATATTATTTTGTGGTGTATATTTTATGGCTGAAACCGCTTCAATTATATGTCAAGATAAGAAAATTCTTATTCCAGACTTGGGTGCAGGCTGTTCGCTGGCCTCCTCAATTAATGTAGATGAGCTAAAATCGTGGATCAGAGAACACCCAAACGCTGTAGTAGTGAGTTACGTTAACACATCAGCTGCCATAAAGGCTCTCTCAGACTATTGTTGTACTTCTTCAAACGCAGTTAAAATAATAAAAAGCATACCTGAAAGTAAAGAAATACTTTTTCTACCAGATATGTTCTTGGGATCTTATGTAGCAGAGATCACCAAAAGGAAGAACATGTATATTTGGCCCGGCGAATGTCACGTACATGCTGGCATAAATGCAGAACAAATTAACACTATGTTAACAAGTTTTAGAGATGCAGAGTTTTTGGTTCATCCAGAATGCAGCTGTACATCATCTACATTATATCATATGTCGAGAGGAGACTTGGCCAAAAATGGTCACGTATTATCTACTGAGGGTATGATGAATCATGCTAGAACATCTGATGCAAAACAATTTGTAATTGCAACAGAAACAGGTATCATTCATAGAATGAAAAAGGAAAATCCAAATAAGGAGTTTATACCCATAAAGGAAGACGCAATATGCAAATATATGAAGAAGATTAATTTAGAAAAAGTTCATAATTCACTCGCGGATATGGTGTATGAAGTGAAGGTGCCTGCCAATATTGCTGAAAAAGCAAAACTATCAATAGATAGGATGTTGGCAATTTAATAGATATATATATAAACTCATCAAAAGCATTCATTATTGTATAGTTACTAATAATATGATCTTTTGCACGTGATCGAGTTGAGAGTTGCAGGTATACGCGTCTAACTTGTTGACCCATGAAATGGGATATTAATAGCATAATCAATGCCCAAACAACTTGATTTCACTAATCAGCCAATTTACTGTTTATCATCATATATTATATTAAATTTGAGATTCAATTTGAGATTTATTATCTTTTTTTCTTTCTATTACTTCCAAACTGAAATCAACGGCTTTAGGAGAATGTGTAAGATAGCCGACTGAAATTATGTCAGGTTTTGCTTTTGCATAGGTTTTCACATTTCGTAATTTAATTCCTCCAGAAACTTCTAGTTTAGCTTTATCACGAATACCTCTCTTTGATAACTCATCCATCGTCCTAGTTATTTGAGTTGGGGAAAAGTTATCAAGCATAACGATATCTGCGCCCATATTTACCGCTGAGATTGCCTCCTCTAAAGTTGTTGCCTCACACTCGAGCTTAATCGATGAACCTATATTATTCCTTGCTTGTTTGATAGCTTTTTCTACAGAGCCTACAAGGGAAATATGATTATCTTTTATTAAGACCATATCATCAAGGCGCATTCTATGAGTCTCTCCTCCGCCTATGGCCACAGCTTTCTTGTCAAAGAATCGAAGTCCCGGTGCCGTTTTGCGTGTAGAGGCAATCCTAACAGAGATAGAATGATCGTCAATTGAAGAAACAAACTTTCTCGTTTCAGTTGCTATGCCACTCATTCTCATTATTAAATTAAGAGCAGTTCTCTCTGCTTTCATTATGGACAGTGCCTTGCCTATTATCTCCATAACTATAGAACCTTTTTTTATCAGTGAGCCATCCCTGACCAAGGTTTTAGTTTTACATTTGCACATTTCGAATATCATACTTGCTTCTTCTAGTCCACAAACTATTGTTGTTTTATTGGCTTTGCATATGATTTCAGCACGTGCAAAAGTGTCAGAAGAGACGATACTATTGCTTGTTAGGTCTCCTTTTCCAACATCTTCTCTGAGAAAACTTAAAAGAGATTCTCTGACATTAAGAAATGCATCCAAGTCTTTCATTTTAGTTTTATGAAACTTTAACAGCGTATTTATGAGGGACAGATATATCGAGAGTAGCAGCTATTTGAGATTTCATAGGATCAAATACTACTACAATACCTGACCAGTTCGTCGTAAGATCAGTTGATTTGCAAACTGGACATACCTTCCCTGTTGTTACAGCCTTGCATTTCTTACATGCTACCTCTCTACCCACTTACTTGCTCCCTCCCCCTTTCTTAGTTGTTGCAGCCGCTGGGGGTTGTTTTGCCTTCTTTATTTCTTGCTCTATCCATTCTGTTGCACCAAGAAACGGCTGTCTACAGGTTATACCGATCTTTCCCATTGCTGCTCCTTTACCGAGGCTCACCGCTGTTACTCTAGCGCGTATTCTTGAACCAATCTTAAGCGATCTTGCACTTTGATTGGCTATAATAACTCCCTGTTTAACGTCACTTTTTAAATAATCGTCTGCTATTTGAGACAAATGTAACAAAGCATCAGTCGGACCAATCCTCACAAATGCCCCAAATTCTGTGATCTCCACAACTTCGCCTTCAACTACCTCTTGTAATTTAGGATAAAATGTCAGTGCTTCAAAAGTAACTTTATGATATGTTGCGCCATCGCCTGCAACTAGCTTACCCACGGAACTTGCTGTTGCATCTATGATCATTATAACATAGCCCAGATCGGGGCTAATCATGCTTTCGTATTTTTCCTTTAGAATTCCAATAGCAGTATCCTTCAGAGAGTTTGTCAATCTGTTAGGAGGAATTCTGACTACATCGCTCATGCGCACTCTGGCAAACATAATTTATATAACATACTTTGGATCCAAATATCAATTTATGAACTTTTTGATTAGCTCACTCAGTATTGTTAATAGAGCTCCTTATTTCAAATTTAATTGAAGAATCTGTTACTTCAAACGTAGCATCTTTTCCAACGGTATTTTTTAGAGTGGATCTAAGATACCCTTCGAAGAACTTGGAACCCTTTCGTCCCAACCTGTGCCTTATTACAATAGTTTTACTATCTGGTTGAGATACCTCATCATATGTGCCCAAGTGACCATACAAGCATATGATTTTTTCGATGTATTCCAATACAGATTCTTCCGTAACATCCTTTTTCCAGAACATAATCGTGTCTACTGATACTGTTCCACCAAGCTTTGCTCCCAATTTGTATAAATATTCCTCATCTTTTGCTTCTAGCAAAGATATTAATAATTCGCGATTGAGGACGATCATATCTATTTTCGATAAATACCTGGTAAACTCACTGTATCTCTTAAGGATGATTCCTACCAACGCATTCACTGAGACACCCATTCTCTCAGCCTCTTCATCTAAAATCTTCGACATTTCGGCATCAAATCTAAACGATCTCGTCACTGTTGCAGAACGGGCGTCTGCGGTTAAATTCGGTGCCATACAAGTACACTGCATTTATTACGGCGACACCTTAATAAATAGTAATTACTTGCAATGCAATGACACTTTATGTAGTTAGAGTTACTAAATTATGTACTATCCAATATTTTGTAAACATGTTATCTATATTTAGTTCACCATATCTTAATTCAAGTTGAAATTTATGCAACAAGAACCTTCTCCACCATTGAATATTGCCAATGAGATATGTTCGCTTTGTGATAGTAGAGCTTTGGTCTTCGACGCAGAGACCAGTGAAACAGTGTGCAGCTCCTGTGGAATGGTTGTACACGATAACACGGAATCGATGGGACCAGAATGGAGGGTTTATTCTGGAGGAGACATTGAAAGTAAGAGCCGCACTGGGATGCCAACATCTTTGGCATTTCATGACATGGGCCTGTCAACATTTATTTCTTATTCTAACGTGGATGCTAACGGCGCTGTGATTAGTCCTGAACAGATGAGTAAAGTTCACAGAATGAGACGTTGGAATAAGATCTCGAGTAATAATAGGAGTTATCATCGGAACCTAAAAAATGCCTTCGCAATTTTAAGCACTATAAAAGACAAACTTTCATTAAATGATGCACTCATCGAAAAATCTGCCTATAACTATCGCAAAGCGCTAGACAGACGAATTATCAAAGGCAGATCAATTCGCGCTCTGGTTGTTGCATCAGTGTATGCAGCATGCAGAGAGTTGAATGTTCCCCGAACCCTTGACGAAATTGCTCAGACTGCAAATACCGATTCAATATTTGCTGGTAAATGTTATAGATTGCTTGTAAGATTCTTAAAGCTTCATTTGCCAGTACTTGATTCCAATGTATATCTTGCCAAAATAGCAAACAAAGCAAAGGTAAGTGAAAAGACCTATAGAAGGGCTCTTGATATGTTGACTACTATCAAGGAAAATCCTATATCACATGGCAAGGATCCTAATGCTCTCGCTGTAGCAGTGTTATATGCAGCATGCCTAAAGGAAAATGAAAAGGTTAGCCAGGCTCAGATTGCTGTAGCCGGAGACACAAGCATAGTGACCTTGAGAAAGAGGTATCAGGACGTTAGGAGCATCTTTCCATAAAATAATTTTTCTATGAGAATGCATATAAAAGCGACTCAAGTCCGCCTGTGTAACCGGTCGAACCTAATTAATTTAGTATAGATTGGAAAAAAATATATGCATGAGATGCCAACGTGTTGCATGAATGGTTTAAATATGATGCAGATAACTTTTATCAATTAACATGGTTTCTGTTGATCAGGTTCTTTCCTCCTTAAGAAACGTAATCGATCCCGAGCTTCACAAAGATATAGTATCTATGGGTATGATAAAGGATCTTACGATTAATAACGGGAAAGTTAGTTTTAATCTCGAGCTTACAACTCCTGCATGCCCATTCAATAGCGATATTGAGCAGGATGTACGCAACGCTATTGCAAACCTCGGTGTTAAAGAACTCGACTTAAAGGTTACAGCAAGAGTGATGGAGGGGAGGGCTATTTCTGCGGACGAGTTGTTACCTGGAGTAAAAAATATTTTGGCAGTTGCTAGCGGAAAAGGCGGTGTAGGCAAGACAACTGTATCAGTAAATTTGGCAATTGCACTAGCAAAAACAGGTGCTAATGTAGGACTACTTGATGCAGACATATATGGGCCTAGTGTTCCATTAATGTTGGGTCTAAGAGCATCGCCAGAAGTTATTAACAATAAAATCCAGCCTCCAGTTTCAGAGGGTGTTAAAGTAATTTCAATGGGGTTTTTCTATGAACAATCGCAACAGGCTGGAATTTACAGAGGTCCAATTGTTTCAGGCATAGTAAAGCAATTTCTGACAGATGTTAACTGGGGTGATCTTGATTATTTGATAATAGATTTACCACCAGGAACTGGTGATGCACCCTTAACAATAGCGCAAACAATTCCTATTACTGGCATACTAGTTGTAACCACTCCACAAGACATTGCAATGAATGTCGCTGTTAAGGCAGTAGGGATGTTCAATAAATTAAATGTACCTATTGTTGGTGTTGTAGAAAATATGAGTTATTTAGAATGTCCACATTGTAAAGAGTACATACATATCTTTGGTAAAGGCGGAGGACAAAAAGTTAGTGAACAATTCAATGTACCATTCATCGGGGAAATCCCGCTTCATCCGCAGATAATGGAAGGGAGCGATATAGGGAAGCCGGTAACCATTTCCGAGCCTAATTCTATGCAGTCATTAGCATTTAGCAAGGTCGCTAAGATGATGGCTGGGAGAATTAGCATCATCGCAGCAGACATAAGAGAACAAGAAGACCCAGCATCTGCTCAATCACAATCTGCTGTTCCATCTAGCGAGGCTAGCGTTCAACATAATGCCTCTCAATCCTGATGACATATATCTATTAAAAGATCCTCTTGGCATACTTATTCACGATAAAAATGTAACAGAACAGAAAATAAAGGGCATTGTGAAGGATACTACAAAAGTAATTTCAGTGGGTGATTCTACTACCGACCGACTAATTTCTTTTGATATTATACCAGATATTTCAGTCATTGACGGAATAGAAAGACGGCTAAAGCGCAGCCACAGTTTACACTCAAGGATTACAACAGTTAAGGAACTACATTGTAATAACCCGGCAGGATCCATCTCTAAAGAGGCCCTTTTCGTTTTGTGTCAGGCATTTACTATGCCTAGTCCTGTCAAGGTGATAGTTGATGGAGAGGAAGACTTGTTGGCGCTGCCAATCATTACGATTGCACCTGAGAAAGCAGTTGTTTTGTACGGTCAGCCCTTGGAAGGGATGGTTGTTGTTAATGTTACCCGAGAAATGCAGACAAAGGCTAAAAATTTAATGGACAGAGTAGGACTCAAATAGAGTAAAGGGTATGATGATGTGGTGGCTGGATGATTTTTCTAAAAGAAAAATGTGATTAATTATACCAATATCTGACCCCTCTATCTAATTCCTTTGATTATAGATTAGATCTAGGTTCGAAATATAACGACTTCGTTAATATTTATATTAGTATTTGTTGAGATACTTGCTGCTTTCTATTTTTAATCTACGGAAATGAACTGCATAATTTGAGCCGCGGCAGTCTATATTTATTGCTAGCAATTGATGTCAGCTATCACAGCCACAGCCATCATCATCTTGAAGATCACAGATTGTAATGTTGTAATTTTTCAGGCATTTATAACATATACTTTTGTCTTCCGGTATAAGAGTTTCACAAAACGCACAAATTCTCTTCTTGTAGTCGACAGTTTGCAACACTAGTCATATTTACTATGTGGCTCTTAAATTTTCTTATTGCAGTCAAAATTTTGCTTTCACATATACAACAAATGGACAGAAGATGGCAGAAGAGAAATGCAATCACGCCAATTTGCAATGGGTCGATAAAATATGTCACCTATTGCTGTTATTGATAGCTGCATTGAATTTCGCAGTACACAATAAAATCCTGGCAAGTTATTTGATATCCTAAATCACTTTGAAATAGAATGGCATTCACATTTACATTTTACCATCTTGATATCAAAAGAACAATCCTGAACTATTCCAGTTGGATCCGATATGGGCCATTTGCCTGGGCATTCAACATGTCGTCCGCGCTTACAAAAGAAAGTTGAGTCCACTTTACACAGAGATACGTATCAAGACAATTTAAGATTTTTCAACTATAAACTTGGAGTTTTATTATCAGAGATTTATGTTAAATAGCTGTGGAGCATATATTGATCCTTCTCTGACTCGTTTTACTTTTGCTACCGAAAGGTAGTGCGGCCATACTGTCACCATAATAGAACCTTCTGGAACGCCCTCTGGCACTCCGATAACAACAATATCATTTTCATTAACTCCGTGCTCTGACAATTTTTCTTTGCTAAGATTAACTATGTCTTTTGACATACCACTGCTATAGAGATATACCTTACCAGCGTATTCAATCTTTTCATCCATTAACAAAATGGTTCAAAAAGACCTACTAAAATGTAGTGTCCATTCTCAGACTGGACTATTACTGGCATTGTAGATAAAATATTATGGAGGTAAATCAAGAGCCGACTCTTTTCATCTTAGAACCGCATTTAGGACAAGCAGCCTGGTTATGTTTTGTTCCGCAGCTCATACAATAGTAGCTTAATGAACTGTTACCGAACATTGTTGTTGTTCCAGATATACCCATTCTTCGTAATGCTCGTTTTCTCATGTAGAAACTGAGCATTATGAATACTCCCATTATTATTGGCAAAGAGTAAGGAAAAGGAACAAACAATGAAATAGCCAAGCTAATGCCAAGTGATATACCAATCCACATCAATTGTTGCAAAAGGAAGTCCTTATTATTACTCAATGCTCACTCACATC
>Ga0173481_10000001_pt1 | contig 59161 bp, 60 predicted proteins | sample NitcycUS073202C2_FD_136667 | JGI IMG/M metagenome (GOLD analysis project Ga0173481, IMG submission 136667) | Soil microbial communities from Arlington Agricultural Research Station in Wisconsin, USA - Nitrogen cycling UWRJ-S073-202C-2 (version... ... | reverse complement strand
ATTCCTGCACAAATTTAACAATACTTTCTACCGAATGGTATTCTTTATGCAATTAGGACCTTCCTTAGCTAGTCTATCCCTTTCAATATTATTACCAATTAGGCTTTCTAAATCGTACTTAAATGTATCTTTAGTAGTTCTATATATCGTATTCTTGTTATAAGCTTCAAGTGGTTGATAATATTCATTAATTTGTGTTAGTAGAAGAGACAACATTTCAGCGGATCATTTGTGTTAATCTAGGTGCATAGAAGATGCTTCTAGTAAGAAGCGTATCTTTTCTCCAGAGCAGCATATCTTTGCAGATCTACAAACTTGTTAAAATCTTTGAAGGTAACCATCATTTTACGTCCTTCTTGTGTAGCACCACTATTTTTTAACTCTAAGAACACTTCCTTTATTGCAAAAGTTGCAGCATAAAGCCCAGATAATGGAAATACTACAGTCCTATAGCCCATCCTCAATAGATCTTTTGCTGGTAAATTAGGTGTTAAGCCTTCCTCGATCATATTTGCCACCAATGGAGCATTAATCTCGTTGGCAATTTTTTTTAATTCTTCAATTGATCTAGGCGCCTCAATAAAAATTACATCTGCACCTGCTTTATGGTATGCTTTGCCACGTTCGATGGCCTCATCTAATCCAAGTGGAGCTCGTGCATCTGTTCGAGCAACAATGATAAAATCTCTACTCTCACGTGCTTCCAATGCTGCTTTTAGTTTCAAAATATAGTCATCCTTTGAAACAACTTCTTTTCCTACCATATGACCACACTTTTTTGGCCATACCTGATCCTCAAGAAAAATACCTGCTGCACCAAGACTTTGTAGGTCATGAACAAGTCGCCATACATTAAGTGGATTACCATAGCCAGTATCGACATCAACTATCACTGGAACGTTTACTGCACGTATAATTCTCCGAGCATTATCAATAGTTTCACCAGCGTTTAGAAATCCATAATCAGGCATTCCTAGTAATGTCGCAGCAGAACCATAGCCTGTTTGAAATATTGCATCAAATCCTACTTTTTCTGCTATTCTTGCACTTAACGCATCAAAAACTCCAGGTAATACCATAATCTTTTTCTTGTCTTCAATTTGTCTCCTCAACGAAATCTTGCGTTTTGTGTCTTGCTTTATCACTAGCAGTGCTCCAAACCTCTTGGAATATTAAATTTTTCACATTCATTTCTTTCATTATAATAAAAGCTACTGGCCACGATAATTTTTGGAAAATTATTATTTTATGATCAAAAATTAAAACAGAAATTTTTTGCTTTTTAAGGAATTAACCATCTATCAATGAAGATACTAACTCAGGATCTATAGCATTATCAATATTAAGTAGTACTATTTTTGGATGAAAAAACGATATAATACCGAGCATTGCAAAGTTTCAGTTTTACCATTATATACTACTATTCTTTCCTTCAGCTTTTACCTTGGTAATTTCATATGAATTATCAGGCTGCTTTGTGATACACACATTACAGATTCGGCATAGATAGTATTTTACAGGAGGATCATGACTAATAGAACCATTTAACCACACCATAAGTGTACCGCATAGAGGACAATTCATTGTCATTAAAGAAAAAATTATATAAGACATTATATGCTCTATCTACCTTTAACAAGATGAGGATTCATAAATGTGACGATTAGACATTTAGAACTGAAAAGATCTTACCGCTTATTCGTATAAATGTGCAGTAATTGCATTATGTGTCTTTAAAGATTGTCCAATGGGCTATTGCAAATTGAGATAACTTGCGATAATGGTGTCATATAATAACATTTATGATATACACATATCTTTACAGTAAGTTTAAAATATCCCAAACTATGCCACTTATTTTGTAAATTTTAGGGTGAATATGAGATGTCAATTCAACAAGGTTCAGCTGGCGGAATGCCAGTATTAATATTGAAAGAGGGGTCTAGTCAGACCAAAGGTCGCGACGCTCAGAAAAACAACATTACTGCTGCAAAATTGATCGCTGAAATAGTAAGAAGTTCCCTTGGTCCTAGAGGTATGGACAAAATGCTGGTAGATACTCTTGGTGACGTTACAATTACAAACGACGGCGCAACTATTTTGAAGGAAATTGATGCCCAGCATCCAGCAGCTAAGATGATGGTTGAGATTAGCAAAGCGACGGATAATGAAGTAGGTGATGGTACGTCATCGGTAGTAATATTAGCAGGTGCTCTAATTGACAAGGCAGAGGAACTAATTGGGAAGGATGTACATCCAACGATCATAGTGGATGGTTATAGAAAGAGCGCTACTAAGGCTATTGAAGTTCTCAATCACATTGCTCAGAAGATTGATCCCACTGAAAAAGAGCAATTATATAGAATTGCAAAGACATCCATGCAAACAAAACTTGTCTCAAAGGAAGCTGGTGAGCTGGCACAAATCGCAGTCAATGCAATATCGCAAGTATCAGAAAAAACTGATTCCGGCTATAGAGTGGATATTGATGATGTCAAGGTAGACAAGAAGGCAGGCGGATCGTTACATGAGACTAAATTGATCAAGGGTATTGTTCTTGATAAGGAAGTTGTCCATGGTGGAATGCCAAAAAGAATAGAAAAAGCAAAAATCGCACTCATCAATTCTGCACTTGAAATTGAAAAGACAGAGTTTGATGCCAAGATAAATATCAATTCCCCAGAACAAATGAATATGTTTTTGGAGGAAGAGAATAGGATGTTAAAAGGCATGGTTGACAAAATTATCGCTGCAGGTGCTAATGTAGTTGTTTGCCAGAAAGGTATTGATGATATCGCACAACATTATCTGGCAAAGACTAACGTATTGACAGTACGTAGAGTAAAAGAAAGCGATATGACCAAGTTAGCAAGAGCGACAGGCGCACGGGTAGTAAATAATCTTGATGATCTCACGGCTAGAGACCTTGGTTCTGCTGATTTGGTAGAAGAGCGAAAAGTCGAGACAGACAAATGGGTATTCATCGAAGGATGTAAACATCCCAAATCTGTAACTATACTAATTAGGGGTGGCTCACAAAGAGTGGTTGATGAAGCCGAACGCTCGGTGCATGATGCACTGATGGTTACAAAAGACGTTATTGAAAAACCGGCGATTGTTGCTGGCGGCGGTGCTCCTGAAGCGCATGTAGCAGGCAAATTAGCCGAGTGGGCAAGTACACTCTCTGGTCGAGAACAACTGGCCGCACAAAAATTCTCAGAAGCGTTAGAAGTAGTTCCACTTACATTGGCAGAAAACGCAGGTATGGATCCCATCGATACTATGACAGAATTAAGAGCAAAACAAAGCAAAGGCTCGAAATGGACAGGCGTTGATGCAAGAAACTCCAAAATTACAGATATGTCAAAACTAGATATCGTAGAGCCACTATCTGTAAAAGAGCAAATTATTAAATCTGCTACAGAAGTTGCATCAATGATTCTTAGAATAGATGACGTAATTGCATCAGGTAAGTCAGCTGGCGGGCCACCGGGCGGCGGAATGCCACCGGGCGGCATGGGCGGCATGGGCGAAATGTAATGGAAAACATAAGAGACAGCCGTTGTCTCTAATTCTCTTTTCTTTACCTTTTTAATTCTACAGCAATTACTTCTTTTATCCAACTACCTGTCTCAGTCATATTCAACAATTTATTCAAAAAATCATTCCATGAAATAATCTCATACGCATGAACCCATTTCTTATAATGTTCCATAATATCATCAAGGGCTTGGCTGTGATGACAGCAATATTTTTTTCTCGTCAAGACTTTTCTTGAACAAGCAAAACACTTTTTTTGCATACGAAATTCACTATTAAATTAAAGCATATTAAAAACAATTTATTATAACAAATTCTGGCTAATTATAAGATCTTACAGTAGTTGACTAGTAGAGCATATTTATAAGCAGAGCAATTTAACTAATATTAGCATAAATCTTATTTTCGATAAACTTATTTATCTACAATATTTTAAGATAACCATCTATGCGTTATAGATCATCTAAAGCTGTTATGATAGTTGCTGTGACTTATCTAGTAGTCATTTTCGCCTTAGCATCAGGCATATTTAATTCTATTATAGAAGGAGGACGCCAGGGTGCGACATCATTCATCTTACCTACAAGGTCAGTTCAAACAATAGGGGAGACAATTGTAACAACAATGATTCTATTTATGGGAATGGTTGGAGTTTTCTTGGTTTACAGATCTGGAAAAGCAATAACTCCAAAAACTCGGGAGGGATTATTAGCAGCAGGTTTTGCTGTCGTAGGAATGTCATTGATACTAGGTTTTAGACTAATAGACTTTAAAGTTTAACCCCTTGATTTTGAAAAATAATTGTCTTTGAATCTAGAAGAGGGTGTGTTATTATCTGTACAGAGAGGTCTCTCTCATTTATTATCGATACATTTAACTTTACAATACTCTTTTTCTGCAAAAGCCTCTTGCTAGCGGGAGATTGGACCCATTTATTATCTTTTTTGTAACGAATCATGCTCGTTACAAGAATAGGAATGTTCAGAGATTTCCCATACTTTAAAAGTAGCATGAGAAAAATTGAAAGCAGATGGTTAAGATTACTTATCCCGTGTCCTGAGTGAATATCTATTTTTTTGTAATACATGTTATAAAAGCTGTTGACAGAATCAAAAATGATAATTGAAGAACCTGACATCGAGTCGATAATATCCATCAATATTGATTCAAATCTACCTTCACTAGGAAGATAAATCTTGATTGCCTTATCTGCATTATTCACATCCTTCAGCAATAATCCTGCAGTTACATATGCTGTGAATGTAGTATCAAGGTCAATATAGATTATTTTTTGGTATTTTGATGCAAGCATTGAAGTAAAGCAAAGCTTTGCATATGGGTCGTTAAATGTTAGGGTATTTAATCCATCTGTACTCACGATGTTATTATACGCTGTACTCAAGATTTCTACCTACTCTACTATCTAAGCAGAATATAATGAATTATATCTGCTAAACTCGAATCATTTTTTATAATATTACACAATGACTAAATACACCTTTTTATGTGAAAAATATCCAGTTATTTTTATTTTTCCGGCAATAGTACAAGATTATCATCTTTCATATAGTTATTGACTTCATTTTTACCTTCAGATTAGAGGATCAGTCAAAGTCGGTGCGTTTACTATGCATATAATAGAAACACGATATACCTAACAATAAACCGTAAACTTCAGTTCCTTAGATTTCCAGTACCTGACAATTTCCACTCCTATTTATCATTACTCCAAAGCAGTATAGTTGGATTTGAAAAGCTACCATTTTCTGCAGCTGATGCTTAAGACCAGAGGCAACTAAAAATAATGTTCTTTTTCCAATAGCTCATCTAAAAGCATAATGATTGCGAACATAATTTAGTCTAGATTATTTAAGCATATACAAACTAATAGGTTATTAAGATATAATAACCAACAGTGCTATCGCATTTTATATTATCATAGTCTAAAATATGTTATAATGCATGGCTCACAGATCTTCCATACCAAATTTAAAATAGCATTGATTGCATTTGAACTTCTCTTTGGAGGGAATGCCTGATACTACTTCAAGAAGGCTTTTTGTTTTACATCGCGGACATCTTCCATAAACTGTTTTCTTGGGCAATGATACACACTGGGCTAACTGACTATTTAGAATTATATATTTTGTTCATTTTTTCTTCTACTTAATGATTTCATACAGTCACAAGTAAAAATCAACTAAGTTCAAAGGGCCTATCAATAAATAATGTAGAAGTTAACTTATAGTAAGCAATTACCTAAAAACAAGATCACGAACTTGTATCTTGTATGGAAACAAAACAAATCCAACGTTGTGCGTGATGACATCAATACTGATTCTATCTGTCATCTTTGCGGTTTCACTGTTATGTATAGTGTTTAATACACTATTGGAATCAGTTAAAGGTTAAGGATGATGTTAAGTAAAACAAGGATTTCTAAAAGGATTGTTGTTTTTTACCCTTCTCTCCCTGTCCTTCAATTACAATCATAGTCAGAGTTGATCTTACTTTATCAATCCTTCTCACATGCCAAGTAATAATTTCTCTTAGCTTATCCATAGTATCTGATCTAATCTTTACAACTATATCATAAACACCATATACTCCACTGACCTCAATTACTTCAGACAATTTTTTTAATTCTTTTATGATCTCCTCCTCTGATCCAAGATCACAGTTAATTAATACATATGCTGTTGGCATGGTTAGTATTATTTTACATGGCGAGTATTAAACTGTTTTTAACTATACACAATTTTTGTAAGGACTAATCCATTATTTATGCTAATTATGGGATGCATCATATAAAGATCACAAGAAATAGATAGAATTATTAATAGCTTTGCAGATTATTGACAAGGTAATCTTTTCAATTTATCAGAATGCAGCGCCTGATAATTAAAATTGTAATAATTTTTTCTATGATTTTTCTCTGTTTGTCAATTATATACATACGTGCTAATTTATAATTTGACCATTATAATCACTATAGTAATGATTGATCTAACATTCGGAATTACATCCAAGTTGAAGGTCTTTCCAGGCTCACCTCAACCTTCTTTTATAAAATGGTCAAAATTTGATATTCACGGATACGACTCTGAAGCAATGTTCTTGAGCACTCATACTGAAACTCATGTTGATGTACCTTCTCATTTTATATCTAATGCTGCTAATATTGACCAGATTGCTGTTGATAGATTTTTTTGCAAGAATGCATTATTAGTAAAGATTCTAATAATGTATATTCTAATAGAGAACCTTTGCAATTTAGAAAATATAAATAGAAACCGGTTTACATTAGTGGCTATCCCATTAAAATTAATAGGATCAACAGGATCACCAGTACGTGCTATTGGGATTGAAGGATAGTATAATAGAGATAATACAAATTGGCAGTCTATTGATATTCCTACTATATAAGCAAAGGATATTATGATGAGCATTGATATGACATTCCCTATATGCATGCTAGTAAAAGCTTTAATTTTTATACATATTTAACTTGGCAAGTGTATAGAAGCGCAGCAGCCAAATTTCGTTATTATGGCATAGCACCATTCGAGATAGAGGTAATTTACGACATACTAAGTTCATCTTTTGATGTATATGAAGAGCAACTTGCGATAGATGATAATCAATATGTCAGTATGGTAGAAATTGAATTTCCGCTTCCATTTAGTGAATCTTTCTTCCAATTTTTCACAATGGAGAGATGGTACAAAATTAAGGGTGTGGTTAAAGAAATGAAGAGAAGAAGGGGTAAAAAAGGAGTCAAAGCATTTTTGTGTTTTTTTGGAATAGCGCCAGAAATAAATTCTCATCTAGTATTTTCGTTAATGAATAAAAGCAATAGGCAATTTGAAATGGGTATTGAGAAAATTGAATATTTAGTGGACATACTACCTATGCAGCTAGGGACGCTGCCTGCCAATGTAGAGGAAATCACATATTCTTATGACGAAGTTACTTTCAAATGGCATCCTCATACTGCAAGGAGTAATGAAGGTTTAGAATATATTTTCAATAATAACAGTGAGTGGATTAGACGAGCATAGTTTTAATTATAACTGGCTATTAATCGAAGAATCATGCAAAGCTTTACTGAGTTCTCGATATTTTTTATCTATAAATTCTAGTGACTCCGATAGTTTCTTTGATTTACCATATTTGAAACGAATTAATTCCCTGTGGCGCCAGAAATGCTTTCCTTCTGAAATTGATATAGTTGTAAAGTAGTCAGGTCCTTTCAAACTGTCAGGCAACTTTACATTAAAAGGGATAACATATTCAATGGTAAACCATTCATCACCATCAGGATAATCATTTCCTATAATAATGTCAAAATACAAATGCAAAATATCTTCTACTGTTAAGCCATATTCCTGAATGAATGGATGCTTAATAAGAGATTTGTGATAATCCATATTTAATAACTTGGGCTCAAAGTAAACCTTAATTATAGACCTACGAAATATTTCATTTGACTCTTTAAGGTTCAAAGATAGTATAACGAAGTAGGCCTATTTTATAATCTTTTTAACTAAAAGGTTGTAAATTTTTTATAATGGCAGATACTGGTTAAATATATATCAGACTGTCAAAAATTCAAATATATATTCTATAGATTTACCTACAATTAATATAATCCTATAGAATCTTTTACTTTTACTGCGGTAGGGCGGGGGTCGCCTAGCCCGGTAGGGCGTGGGATTGCTAATCCCATGTTCGTAAGAACTCGTGGGTTCAAATCCCACTCCCCGCGCTTTATTATTTCAATATAAAAAATATGAGTTTTAGGTTTTAGGTTTACTTCTTGTAGACCGGGCATGCACACATACGCCCATTGCTTACATAAAATATGCATCAAACTTCGGGGTGGTATAGAAATATTCATTATGAATGGCTTTTACTGTTACAGCAGCAAATCATAGCTTTTGCACGAAAAATATTCTTTTTTTGACAAATCACTCTATGAATGGTGATATACCAACATTAGGAATATAATTGATAAGTGAAAAATGTGGATAAGTATTAATGGATGACAGGTATCACAATTATAACCTGACAACATCAATGCAAGTAAACAAGCAGATTGACACACTTGATAAGAAACTTTTGAATGAGATCCAATGGGTTTTTCCTCTTACTGAAAGGCCTTTTCTTGAAATTTCCAAACGTTACAATGTCTCTGAGGATGAAATCATACAGAGGATCGCCTATATGAAGGGCCGGGGTTTAATCAGACAAATTAATGCCATTTTTGACACTAGACGACTAGGCTACAAAAGTGCGCTTATCGCATTTGCAATTGAACATGATAGACTGGATTATGTGGCTAACGAAGTAAATAAACACCCGGGTGTTAGTCATAATTACGAGAGAAATCATGAATTCAATATGTGGTTTACACTTGCGGTTCCTCCGGGCGGGGATTTGAAAACAGATTTAGATCGAATGGCTTCACTTGATGGCGTAATAAAATACAGACTACTACCTACTCTGAAACTTTACAAGATTGGAGTTAGGCTTGACATGGTTAATGAAGATCCAGAAAATCCAAAGCCAACAGATGAGATTAAAAATTTAAATCCAAAGAAATTTGATCTTACAGATCGTGACAAGGATTTTATTCGCGAATTGCAAAAAGATCTGAAAATAATTCCAGAACCGTTCAAGGCATTGGCAGAAAACCTTGGGATTACAACAACTGAACTATTTGCAAAAGCTAAAGAATATGAGCAAATTGGAGTTATGCGAAGATTTGCAGCAATATTACGTCATCGTGACGCAGGCTTCTATGGAAATGGGATGGTAGTATGGAAAGTGCCAGAAGAAGAGATTGATGAAATTGGCTACAAACTGGCGTCTTTTCCACAAGTAAGTCACTGTTATAGAAGACCAGTTTATCAAGATTGGCGATTTAACTTATTTAGCATGATTCACGCGCGTACATCTGATGCGGCAGAAAAAATTGCGGCTGATATGTCAGAAACAGTTGGAATCAAAGATTATAGAATTCTATTTAGCTTGCGGGAATTTAAGAAGGAACGAGTAAGATACTTCGAAGAACATGGCTGATATTTTATTCCTACTACAATTATATAAAAACGTACCATTAGTATGGTGATTTCAACATTTTAATTGGACTGTTATTGACACAAGTTTGTCATAATATTTCATAGCAACATTTGAATCTTCTTGAGATTACATAAGCTTATTTAAGACCGAATTCAATTAATCAGGTATCCTTAGGCAATTTTTTCCCCATAGAAGAAACGATAGATTTAACATAGAAGTTATTGTTATAAAGATCAGTTATATGCGCTAATTCGCTTTCATTTAAGTAGTTACCATCTGACATTTGTGCGAACATCTCAATTTCTTCAATATCAGTAACAGTAGGTAATACTACTGATACTTGTTTTTGGGATAGTATAAACTTGATTGCAAGCTGAGAAATATCCCATCCTTTTGTATATACAAATGGTTTCATTTTTTCTGTTTTTTTCATTGCTTCACTAAGCCATTCTTTCTTTCTATTTGCTCTATGGTCATTTTTATCAAATATCGTTTTTTCGTTAACCTTCCCAGTTAATACCCCAGATGCATCTGGAACCCTAACCATAATCCCTACATCATATTTTTTTGCAGTGTCTAAAAGAATTCTACCGGGGTCCTGTTCTAATATATTATAAACTGTTTGAAGGCAAGTTATGTTTCGCTTTTCCATCGCCAAAACTCCTTCATGTTCCCAGCCAATAGCAGGACCTAATGCAACACCATGACTTTTGATCTTTCCACTCTGCATAAAACTATCAAGAGAGAGAAATAAATTGTCATTTTTTATAGCATCCATCTTTGGATTATGGAGACTGTAAACATCTATGTAATCGGTTTGCAAGCGTTCCAAACTCTGCTGCAATGCATATCCTAAATATTCGGGATTATGTTTTTGGGGTATCTCATTATGTCCAACTTGTTCAGCATTATACATATCATAACCCCATTTTGTAGAGTAAATCACTTCATTTCGCATATCTTTGAATGTCTGCGCGATTAGCTTTTCGCTTTTACCCTTTCCATACATGTCTGCAGTTTCATAAAAATTTATGCCTAGATCATAAGCATGTTTCAACATCCTAATTGCCTCATCATCATCAATCTTTTTTCCCCACCAATGTAGGCCAATAACCCATGCTCCAAATCCTATTTCGCTTACTTTAATTCCACTCTTTCCTAATTTCCTATATTTCATAGTTAGTTTAAAACCTCTTCAATTTTATCTAAAACCTGGTTAAATTTTAAATCGTCTAAAACTGCTTGATCACTCTTATTATCAGTGGGCATAATGAAATCAATAGGAATCCATGACTTGCATCCTATCCACTCAGATTTAATATCAACTTCCACAGGATTACCCATTTTGTATACCCTTAATAAGACTATGCTCATGGGTTTTTTAGGATTATAATTCATCCGGATATTTACATAGTGATCATTCCATATATGATATTTCTCGAGTTCTTGTAGAATTGACTTATCAGTAACCTCTTTAATGTCTACAACTTTTGCATAAGAAGTAATTCTATTTCTGCCATTTACTGGAGCATTTTGGAGCACATCATACAATTTGTGAAGATAATCTGGCTGTATAGATTCCTTTGATTGATGCTCAAACGTTGGATATAGCAAAAAACTATTGTGCTTTACCTCAAAACCTTGTCTATATTCCATGATCCCGCCCTTTCGTAAAAGCAATATCTGCCTACCTTCTTCAAGAGCTTTGCAAACTATTGCCCATTCCTTAAGTGCAGCCATTATCCAAGACTTTTAATGATACTCTCAACGTCCTTATAAATGCAAACTATCATTGGAGTATCTTTAACTACATATCTACTTACTTGAGTTTCACGCAATTGAACAATTAAATCCTGAAAATTCATTAGATCATTTGTTTCAAAGGCAAGCATAAAATCCTGATCATCAATACCAAACGAATACGATGTATTCAGTCGAACTTGAGGAAATTTTCTCCCAACCATTATATGTTCTTCCATCATTTTTCTGCGTTCTTCAAACGGAAGCAGATACCATTCCCTTGACTTAACAAAAGGATAAACAATGACGTATTTCATAGGTGGTTCATCCATTGCAAATCCAGGGACAACTTTATTTGAGTATAATGATGCTCTGGAAGCAGACAAATATATCTGTGAAGGCTCTACATATTTTCCTAAAACGGTAGAATAAATTTTTGATGCCAATATTTGCATTTTTTCAATCGAATCAGAAATCATCCATAACATGAATTCTGCATCATCGCGTAGTCCTAAAGTAGAATAAGTTCGGATTTTCATCTTTGTGCTTGCAACTTCTATTAAGCCTAGAAATTCTTTTGCAGCCTCCTCTTTACCAATCTCATTTAGCCAGCGCCATTTTGGATCAACTTTAAAGAACGAAAAATTTAGATATAATTGTGATGTAGTCGTTGTTGTCTTTCCTATTTCTTCAGTAGAACTCATTTAATCAACGAAGAATATAAAACCATATTTAAAACTAGATCGTGAATTCTCTATTTTGATTTAAATGACAAAAATTTAACATAAATAAGCAAATAAAATAAAGGAATAAGGTTTTAAAATAAAACAATCATCATATCGTTATTATCATTTGTCTTCTTCCAAGCCAAGCCAACCATAGCCTTTTGACTCGAGCTCTTCGGATAACTCTTTGCCTCCTGATTTGATAATCTTTCCTTTAGACATGACATGAACATAATTAAGTTTTGCAAGATACCTAAGTATTCTGGCATAATGGGTGATTACAACTACACCTGCTCCTGTCGCGATTAATTGGTTAATTGCATCTGCAACAGCCTTTACTGAGTCAATATCCAATCCAGAATCTGGTTCGTCAAGAATGGCAATGTTTGGTTTTAAAACTAACATTTGCATTACTTCTGATCTTTTTTTCTCTCCGCCAGAAAATCCTTCATTAAGATATCTACCAAGAAAGGATGGATCAAGTCCTACGTAGTCTAAGTTCTTCTTCACATATTCATGGAATTCCCTAACAGTCAAGAAAACTTCTCTATTTTGCTGGTCTTCGTCTAATGATTTACTTAAAGTGTTGTATGCATTTCTTAAAAAATGACTATAGCCTACCCCTGAAATTTCTATTGGATACTGGAAGCCCAAGAATAGTCCTTTCTTTGATCTTTCGTCAGTTGATAGATCTAGAATACTTTGCCCCTTAACTAATACATCACCCGATGTAACAGTATACTTTGGATGACCCAGTAGTACATTTGCAAAAGTGCTCTTTCCTGATCCATTAGGACCCATAATCGCATGGACTTCATTCTTGTCAATGTTTATATTTAGTCCTGTCAGGATTTCTTTTCCCTCAATATTAGCGTGTAAATCTCTAACCTCTAAAAATGTCATATATAAGGATCGTCAGGATACATGATATAAATATTTGTTATTTTAAATCATCGTTGTACTTAAAACTGTTGATTTCGTATTGTTGATAAATAGGATTTGTCGAGATCTATAGAATTGTCCACTTGTTAGATAAACCACGACAACACTCATCAACAATGTACCACTACCAACAAATACAATTTCAACGACTTAAATATTTAGTGTAATGGCACTACCTTACTTAAATATTATAACTATAGCAACACTATTTTACAAAATATATTTTGTTATATCTATAATAGAACAAAAAATATAATAAATTAGAGAGTATAGAATATGCCTATGCTATCGAAATTTTCCCTGTCATATATGGATGAATTTTGCAATAAAAGGGATGTTCGCCTTGCCCAATTTTGCTTGCTGGAAGACTGTATTTTTGATTAGGACTCATAATATCTGAATCAAATAGTTTGCCACTGTTAGGATCTTGTAAACCACTACCGCTAGTGGCAGTATGGGGTACTGTATCATCATTAGTCCATGTAACCAGCGCATTAGTACTTGCCTTTGTCGTATCAGGACTATAGTTCGGATTACCTTGTGTTGATGCGCCTTTTAAAATAGTTATAGCAACCTTATTAGTAAATTTAGATTCATCTATTGCTACTGCGGCCGGTTTATTTTCTTTTGTTTGCTCTGCGGGTGGAAGATTCTGTCTATATAATGAAACCACTTTACCTGGTTCCGGTATAGCCGCTGTGAACAAGTAATATGTAACAATACCAGTGATTGTGCCAGCCACCAGAATCAGTATAAATGCAACTTTTCCAACCGAACCCATGATTCGTTACATTTTATTTCGCCACTAAACCCTTATTAATTTCTTTTAGAACAAAATAATATAATACATTTATCGGGGCATATATACCATGATATATGGGTTTAGATCAAATACAGAAATGGTTTTTACAATTCTATCCAATAGAAAATATTGTTATCATTACAACTTAGCTAACTCTAGAAATTTATGTTATAATATATTAAACTAATAATTCAGATGCCTTTTTATGAAAATATTATAATATCATATCAATAATTCAGATATTGACGTTATTTCACAAAGAATTATATAAAGCATACTTCAAAAGATATGAAAATACACATATTATATCGCAGACAAAATAACTCTGCTAGCGATATGATTTCTGCTTTCTGCGCCTTGCCCCAGGTCCTCCAAATTTCTTTGATTCAATCTGCCTAGGATCACCTGCAAGAAGATGCCTATCGAAGTCAATAATTCTCTGCCGAATTTCTTCACGTATATTCTTTGCTAATGGATGATCCTTTGGATCTTTTCCTCCTTTTCCTTCTCCTGTTAGGGCTCTAGAGATCGCAACCGCGCTGGCAAAGGCTTGTCCCATAACTCCTCCGCCTTCAACTTTTACAGTGATATCAATTTTATTCCTTAATTCGCCTACTATTGTAAGTGGTGTTAATATTAACTCCTTACCTGCGTCAGGTTTTAAAATTTCTGCTGGAATGTTATTTATCCTTACTTTACCATTCCCTTTAGAAATTGTGGCTACCGCTCGGCATCTTTTTCTTTGACCCGGATAAAGATCTATTTTATTCATGTCTTTCTACTCCTTTCCATCCAATTTGTTTTGCTACCTCGCCAACTGTAACATAGTGTGATGATGGCCTTGTAACCTTAGAATAACTAAAGGATTCCATCTTTGTATTCTTTAAATCTTCAGGAGTGCTAATATACACCCTCAATCGTTTGAAGGCTTCTATGCCGCTTGCCTTACGCTTTGGTAACATTCCTCTTACTATCTTCGTTATCATTGTATCTGGTCTTCTAGGATGAAATGGACCGTGAATTGGATTTGTAACAGAGTTAATTTCAAGATGCTCTTTATAAAGATCTACTACCATGTGTCGATTTCCAGACAACATAGCTTTCTCCGCATTTACAATAGTAACCCAGTTTCCCTGTAGCAACAGCTTCGAAACGTGTGAACACATTCTGCCGACTATACAGTTTGCCGCGTCAACTACTACTATTTTTTTTTGTGATTTTAATTCTTGCTTAGCCAATTATACGCACCCCGGTACCATCAGGATGATTTTGTACCAAGTCATCGAGTGTAATAATCTTCCCTCCAGAACCAATTATCTTTCTTGCAGCAATCTCAGAAATTGAAAAAGTGCAGACGGTCAATCTATGTCCTATTGCTCCTGCACCCAGCACCTTACCAGGAACTATAACCACTTCGTTATTTTTAGTAACATTTGCCAACTCTCTTACATTGACTTCTCTTCTATTTGACCTTGGACCTGAAAGCTCGTTTTCTAACAATCTCCAAATTGGAGCCTTATTCTTTTTAAAAGCTCTACGGAGAGTCCATATTGTATTATATACTAAAGTATTAGCAAACATAATCTATCTCGTCCATTACATTAAATCCCCAAATAAATGTACCTAGACATTCTTAGGTACTTCTAATGATTGAATTACGCGATTGAAATTCTTTACTTTTGAATTTAGTTTTTCAATGGCTGCAACTACTACTTCTTCTGCTGTTAACGCACCATTTGTTTCAATAATCAAAATAGATTCATTTTCATTGTTTCCATCTTTAACAATCGCTGCTGATGTTGGTTGCCATTTTGCATGATCCTTTCCAACCCCTAGTCTTGCATACGCTTCGAATTTTAGCTTCTGGCTTGGAGCGAGAATAATGATTGGAACATCTTTACTGACTGGTTTTACAAGTTCATCTTCAGATAAAAGCTCTCCAGAAGTTACAACTTTAGTTTTTTCGCTTGCTTCAGAATCTAACACTAGCAAAACCCTGCATTTTGAACATCCTAAAGTACTTTTACAATCACAATCATGAGGCATTACAAATCTACTAAGATCTGTTCGCAATGGAATAAGACCTAATCTATGGGCAATAGCCTCGTCATGCATTACAGAGGAATTGTCTAAAATTACAACATCATCTATAGCTAAAGTTGGAACCTCGCTTATAGATAGTCGTCTAATAGCATTAACATATTGCCTAGGAACATTATTAAATTTAATAATAATTCTTTGGTCCTGCTTTTGAACAACATCCATGGATGGAGAAGTCAAGTTAAATCCCAGACCTTTTTCCCATTGCATCCTTAAATATCTACCGAGGTTTATTCATTAAATTGATATGACCATGAACTTTAGTAACGCGACTCATTTGATCTCATTAAAAAAATATGAAATTATCATTATATCTTAATTTTTGTTAATAATCTAATTTTTTCGATTTATGTTTAAATTCTGAAATATCTTTTTTTACCATATTTCATAATATTATACATTTGATATCTAATATTTTTTATACTCCCATGCGAAAATTGTGTGGTAATGTTTGAACCACCACTCAGATCAGCAATTATTATAGGTCTTTTTGCTCTGTTGGCTGTACTCTCTTACTTCACTTTCTCATACAATAGTGCATTTGCACAGCCTGAACCTGGACCTCAAGTCACAGCAAATAATTATACAAAGAATGATTATGCTGCGAAATTTAGTTGCTTCGAAAAGGATGATAAAGATAATCTCGTAGTCAATAAGACTACTGGATTTCTCACTCCATGTGCAATAGATACAGGTGATAATGCATGGATGCTGGCATCTGCAGCATTAGTGTTGATGATGACTCCTGGTGGATTGGCAATCTTCTACAGCGGTCTTTCCAGACAAAAGAATGCAGTAAACACACTGATGATGGTTTTCATAACAACGGGAATAATAGGCGTGCAATGGGTATTATGGGGATATAGTCTTGCATTTGGACCAGATGCTACTGGACATGGATTTATAGGCACACTTGACTGGGTTGGACTGAGGGGTGTCCTTCATGATGTACCATCAGATGTGTATGGCGGAATAAATGGCCCAACCATTCCACATATGACTTACATGGCATTCCAAATGATGTTCGCTATCATCACTCCTGCACTAATTGTAGCTTCATTAGCAGAGAGAATGAAATTTAGCGCATTTGTGATCTTTATAATACTCTGGGCAACATTTGTCTATGACTTTGCTGCTCACTGGACATGGTCACTTGGATCCGGCGGTACAGCGGTTGGCTGGACTGGTGCACTTCCATCTCTTGACTTTGCAGGCGGAACTGTAATCCATATTACATCAGGTTGGTCAGGCCTGGTCATAGCCCTGATGTTAGGCCGTAGACTAGGATATGGAAAGATACCTATGGAACCACATAACATATCGCTCATAGTTCTGGGAGCAGCTTTGCTATGGGTAGGATGGTTTGGCTTTAACGCTGGTTCTGCTGGAGCAGCTCGATCAAATGCAACAAGTGCATTTGTTGCAACTCAAACAGCTACAGCTATGGCAGCAGTAACATGGGCGCTAGTCTCATGGGCTCATACAGGACGACCTTCTACAATAGGAGCTGCATCGGGGGCAGTAGCTGGCTTAGTAGCTATTACGCCAGCATCTGGATACGTGTCACCAATGTCTTCGATTATTATTGGTATTGCAGCTTCGGTCTTTTGCTATGCTGCAGTAATATTCAAGAACAGAAGGAAATGGGATGACGCACTTGATACTTGGGGAGTACACGGTATTGGTGGTCTTGTAGGAGCACTGTTAACTGGAACATTTGCTGAAACGAGGTTTACTCCAATAGCAAATGGACTTGCATTTGGAAATCCACAGCAGTTTGTGAATAATGCAATAGGAGCATTCGCTTCTCTAGCATGGGCAATGGGAATTACAGCAGCAATAATCAAAATCATGGACATAGTATGGCCTCAAGGAATAAGGGTTACTCCAAAAGAAGAAGAAATTGGGCTTGACTTGGCTCAGCACGGAGAAAGGGCATATGTAACAGAATAAGGATCATTAATTTTTCTTCTTTTTTTATTATTTATTTATGTATTATCAACCATTCATACATTTATTCAATCAATTGACAACATCATATATCGGATGTTGCAGTGTTAAAGATTTAACCATACATAGTACGATAGACGACAAAGATTTAAGGTAAACTTTATCTTTTTCGATTATTTATTATAGGCATGGCTGATCAAGTATTCATGTTTGCCGTAACTACCGGTGTCTTCGCAGCGTTCACCGCACTTGTATTTACAGCAAGGGCAAAAAGATATTCACAGGGCTTCAGGCCAGCTACAGAAGGTATAAAACCATAAACTTAGCTAGTTAATAATGTGGCTCTTAGCACAATGTGAAAGCCCTTGTTTGATTTTTTTTATAATGTATTGACTGGAATGTTTTGCATTTATTTGTGCAACAGCTTTTAATAGTATAGTCTGACAGGTTTTGATTTTTACAGAGTACTTGCTTTACATAACTACTATTGGAAGAGACCTGACGTGCAATACAATATAGTGTTGGATAATGATCTTCGTAGATTACGATGAGGAGAATGAGGCCTCCTCATCGATTAGTTATTGTAAAAATAAAAATCATTTCTATTTATTCAAGTTGTATTGCAGTCTTCAATTATAAAATATATTCAAACGTAAGTTATCACAGCTATATTATAGCCCAGATTTACTGGTCCGCATAGCCCTGTATTAAAAACAGATTAACCGTTTCAAACAGCAATCACATCTGGGCTTTATATGGAAAAGAGGAGTAATGATAATATCAAGATATGTATTAACATATGAATAACGTTGCATGATAGAACAAACTCTAAAGGAAGGAGCAAATTCTGTTGTCCCAACCCATCCCATAGGAGCATTTACAAAGGCTCAAGACGTATTTAATTGCATTTAAGAAAACTTAATTCCTATGACCATGTAATATTACTACATATATGAGGCCAAGATTTTCTTCAGAAGATGGTGATGATAAAAATGACAATAGGCGTTCCCCTACCTACCGATGGTTTTATAGAAATAGGTCCATACTCATAGTGCTGAGCTTTATCAGTATTGCATTTCTATTTGCTCTTCATATTTTTACAACCACAACTGAAATTTTATTGAATTCAGCTCCCTCAAAGATTATCCAGATTATTACCATTATACTAATTTCTTTAATATCTCTTTCAATAATTTGGAGGGGTTTAATACCTATAGTGATATGTGGCCTTGGTATTGCTTTGATATATGGTGGAATTATTATCCCATCCTATGCACTCACTTTACCTACTAATAGTTACTTCAAAGGAATAAGGGTATTAATTGATCAACGTATTATATCAATGGCTACAGAAAGTTACTTTTTTCTGGGAATTGCGATGGTTATCCTAAGTATGATAATTGCTTACAAACCCACTCTACTTTATGTCAAAAACAGACCTGAATCTTTCGATACATTATGGGCGCAGTATCAAAAATGGAATAATAATTGGCAGCTTGCTGGCGGTTACACAGAACGCAGTATACCTCTTAAGAGTTTAATGAAGGAGCAAGAAAAATACATTCTATGGCGCTATGAATATGTTTTAACTAACATATACAATATGGCTTACCTAGTTGAACCAAATGGCTTTGTTCCAAAAAGTTCTACTATAGTAAGAGATAAGAACAGCGGCAGAATGATTGGTATATCAAGATACAGTGGATATTTTATGTGATTACGGTAAGTAAAATTTGGAACAAACCAATAAATCATCTCTTGTCACCTTAAAAATCGCATTTCATATTACAAATACCATATAGACTATGTATAGAAATGTGAAAAACTACACAAAAAACAAAAAGCAAATTCTAAATATTATAGTTGCCATATCAAGGTCTAAGTACTATAGCATATAACTACAATGATAAAAATTATTCTACTGTGTATTTAATTGAGTCGTCTCTTCGACACGACCCGATACACAAGAGTCAGAAATATTTTAGAATTTTAATCAATGACATGTCACAAGTCGAGAAAAGTTAGATTTAATCACTGACATGCATATATAGATCTTTGGAGACTCTTCTATAGACTAATGGCAGATACTAAGCATACTGTTGTACGCCTAAATCTAGATGGTAACAAATTTGAAATCCTAGTCAAGCCTGATCCTGCATTGGAATATAAACTTGGCAAAAGAACTGACTTATCAAGCGTACTAATTTCTGATGAAATTTATTCTGATGCCAATAAGGGCTCAAGGGTAGGCGTCGAAAAATTAGTAAAACATTTTAATACAACAGATCCAACGGAAATTTCTAAACAAATTCTTTTCCGTGGTGAACTTAGTCTAACAACGGAGCAACGTCGGAAAATGGTTGAGGAAAAGAAGAAGCAAATCATTCAATATATCAATAAAAATTTTGTAGATCCCAAAACGCATATTCCTCACCCACCTACGCGAATTGAAAGTGCAATGGATCAAGCAAGACTTATTATCGATCCCTTTAAAAGGCCTGAAGAGCAAATCAAGATTATACTTGATTCACTTAGAAAGATTTTACCTCTAAAATCAGAATCCGTAAGATTAACTATAACTGTCCCTCCCCAATTTTCAGCACAATCTTATAGTGTATTGAAAACTGCAGGGAATTTTAATGGCGAACAGTGGCTTTCAGACGGCTCTCTGAAAGTCATAGTAGAAATAAATGCAGGAATGAAAGGTACTATCCTAGACAGAATAGGCTCTGTGACAAAAGGTTCTGCTCATGTAACAGAAGGATAATATATGCTCTGGCAGTATAGAACTACTACCATTAAGACAAGATATTGCCAAAGAAAAGGAGATCTTGATCGCAGACAAGATTGATCAATTAGTAAAGTTTGTAAAACAAAGTTACTATAGAGTATAATTAGTTATAACATGTAGACAAAATGATAATATTTATTCCATAACTGCTGCTGTGAATTGTATTGATTGTATTTTGATTACTAATTAAATATAGAAAACTGCATTTATTATAATATGGAGGCCCAATTCAGCGATATATTTGCCACAAGCTTATATTTCACTATACCTGATTGTGTTTCTCATTTCAATACTTAAAATATAAGACTGATCTTACTGACCCAAAGAGGAGAATAAATGATGAAAAGAATTATTTTGCGTAACAAGGCTCTTGCCTTAGGGGTGACCTGTTAGCCGTATGCAAGAAGTTAAAAGAAGGTATGTTGTCCCAGGTGACAAGATAATCGAAGGGAGTTTTAGACCCCTGATGAATGTGATTAAAGTAGGCAACTCTATTATTGCCACTAGAATTGGAATTGCAGAGACGGGAAGAGATGGTGTAAAAGTTATACCATTATCAGGTGTTTATATTCCTCGGGTAAATGATATTGTAATAGGCAAGATTATCGATCATTCTTCACTATCATGGGAAGTAGATGTTAACTCTTGCTTCTCTGCCCATTTGCCTGCACAGGATGTATTTGGAAGGGATTTTTCTCCAGCTAGAGATGACATGGGCAGGCAATTGGCAATAGGAGATCTAATTGCTGCCAGAATTATTGCATTTGATAGGACAAGAGATCCAATGCTAACAATTCAAGACAAAGATTTGGGCAAGATACCGCGTGGAGAATTGTTAAAAATTTCTGCAACTCGAGTTCCACGGCTCATTGGAAAGCGTGGTTCCATGATACAAACAATTGAGCAGGCAACACAAACAAGAATTTTAATTGGTCAAAATGGAATAGTTGTTGTAATGGGAAGAAATGTGGATGGAGTAAAACTAGCCATGAGAGCAATTAGGATGGTTGAAGAGGAAGCTCATACAGCTAACTTAACGCAAAGAGTCAAAGTTTTGTTGAATGTACCTGATACTCCGCAAATAGAGAATACACCAGTTACCCAAACTCAAAGTAGCCAAAAGGGTGAAGAAATCCAGTCGGCTATCGAAGAAGTAGAAGAGGAGATAGAAGAAGGCGAAGAAACATAATGAATCAGACTCAGAATCAAATAAAGAACTTAATTGATGAAAATGGAAAGCGAACTGACGGTCGGACTGCGGATGAATTGAGAGAAATTAAGATAACAGTAGGAGTAGTAAAAAATGCTGACGGTTCTGCGTTTATAGAATTTGGCAAGAATAAAATTGTGGCGGCGGTCTATGGCCCAAGGGAAGTACATCCAAAGCACATGGCACTTCCGGATCGATGTGTTTTAAGATGTAGATACCATATGTCTCCATTTTCAACTGATACACGCAAGAATCCTGCCCCATCAAGAAGGGAAGTTGAAATTTCAAAAGTAATGAGAGAATCCCTAGAGCCAGCATTAATATTAGAAGATTATCCACGTGCCGCAATAGACGTATTTGTTGAGATATTGCAAGCTGATGGTGGTTCAAGATGCGCTGGCATTACAGCTGCATCAATAGCGTTGGCAGATGCTGGAATCAACATGCGTGACATTGTATCTGCATGTGCAGCAGGTAAAATAGACAATACAATTGTCCTAGATATTAATGATACTGAGGACAAGGAAGGCGTAGCAGATATGCCTGTTGCATATATGCCACATCTTGAACAGGTAACTTTACTACAACTTGATGGGATATTAACTCCAGAACAGTTCAACGAATGTCTGGACAAGGCAATAGTTGGCTGTAATATGGTTTATGAAATTCAGAGACAAGCATTAATGCAAAAGTACTTTGGTAATGAAACCGAGTTGAAGGAAGAATAATGAGCTCATCAAAGCGTTCAGCAATAATAGTAGAACATTTGCGCAGACAGCAAATGTGGGACTCAATTTCAAAGGGAAAAAGACTTGATGGGAGAAATTTAGATGAGATCAGACCAATTGAAATTGAATTTAACATTATAAAGAAAGCAAATGGCTCTGCAAAAGTGAAATTAGGAAATACAGAAGTCGTGGCTGGGGTGAAGGTCGAGACAGGTGAGCCATTTGAAGGCTTAGAGAATAAAGGTGCTTTAATTCTGTCTGCAGAAGTACTTCCTACAGCATCACCATATAGTGAACCTGGTCCTCCAGATGAAGAAACAATCGAACTAGCAAGGGTAGTTGACAGAGGAGTAAGAGAATCACAGATGGTTGATTTAGATAAGTTAGTTTTAATTCCAGGGAAAACTGTGTATACAATATTTGTTGATTGTAGTATCATCAATACTGATGGCAATCTATTTGATGCCACCTTATATGCAGTAATTTCAGCACTAATTAGTAGCAAACTCCCTGTTTTCGAAATACAAGATGGCAAAGTGGTTGATATTGGAAACAGACAGGATCCGCCAATTACCACTATACCTATATCAATTACTGCAGTGAAAATTGGTGATGCAGTAATTTTGGACCCCACGTCAGAAGAAGAAGCATGCATGGATGCCAGAATTACTATAACCACTAATTCCGATGGACATTTTACTGCTCTACAAAAGGGATCGACAGGTGCTTTTACGATTGAACAAATAAAGAAGGCAGCAGAAACAGCAAGAATTAAAGGAGAGGACATACGAACCAAACTAAAGGAGTTGTCTAATACTGGTCAGTAGAAGAAAACAAGGTCCTACAGCAATTAAAGGTTTAGGTGTGAAATTTGGAGCTACTGTACGCAAGAGATACGGAATGATATACCGTACGTTGAAACAAAAGAGACGATGTCCATTATGTGGTTCTCTAAGATTTGACAGAATTGCGCCAGGTATATGGCATTGCCCAAAATGCAATTACAAAGTTGCAGGCGGGGCTTACGACATTGATATTGAAAAACTACAAAGCAAGAATACAAATTTCCTTTGAAGCACCAATCCGTAAATCTACTCTTATTGCAAAATCTATTTATTCTGCATTAGATCCTGAAATTAAACATTCCTCTTATTCAGGAGTAGTCACAAGAATTTCTGTTGACGTTCCTGATCTATTTATAGAAGTCGAGACTGACGATATCCCAAAGTTACGTGCAATAGTCAATTCTTATTTAAGGTTGGTGAATGCGGCATACAAATGCATAGTTAATTAACGGTATGATTTTATGTTAGTAACTTACATCAGAACAATGTAGTAACATGAGTGAACAAGAACTTCCTCCCTGGCTTCGGGAGCAAGTAGCGCGCTTACAACAGCTTCAGCAGAACTTACAGGCAATCATGATGCAAAAACAGCAAGTAGAACTAGAGGTTGTTGAAACCGACAGGGCGTTAGAAGAGATAAGGAAGGCGGGTGTTGAGGATGTCGTATATAAAAGTGCTGGCCCGCTATTAATCAAGTCAAAGAAAGATAATGTCATAAAAGAATTAGAAGAAAAGAAAGAGCTATCTAATACCAGAGTAATGGTTCTTACAAAGCAGGAAACGAGAGTAAAAGATAATCTAAAAGAGGTTGAAAATAAGATTAACCAAATGATTCGTGGAGCACAAGGTGGCGCCAGTGGTTCAGCACCTAGCTCAAAATCTTGAGAGGGATAATTATTACTATAAAGGGCATAAATAGGATCTAGCTGTGTTCTTTCCATTAATTGAATATTTTCATTGTATGCGTTGATGTTAGAGAAGATTGCAAGGTCTAACGCTTGTTTGTCTTTAGTTCTCCTTCTCTGATTGAGTTTTTTACTGTTTCTAGGGAAAAATCTGCGTTCTCATACAAATATGGAAAGGGCTCATCCCTAATAATATGCGCTATGCTCTTTATTTCTGCTCCATGTTCCTTTTTTATTTTCCTGTATTTTCTGCAAATTCTTTCAAGTCCTTTCTCGTCTACTTTAGTAGTATCAATATGTTTTTCAATCATTTGGTATAGTTCTTCAATATATCTTAGATATTGAGTTATCGCTTTAGACATTCTTACATTATGTTCAGTTTTATCACTGAACATAATATCTCTTGCTCTGTGATAAACCTCTGGCAAGTTATCCGGTAATCTATCAATATTTTTAGGATAGTTTTCAACAATAAAGATTCGCTTATCTATAACTGCCGAAGCATCTATTACCTCTCTTAATGGAGTATTACTTAGCAAGCTTCCATCCCAACAGTATATGCCTTCTTCTACTTTTACCCATAGGAAATAATAAAGTGGATATGCCGAAGTTGCAAGTATGTGTTTTGGAGTTATTTGTTGTTTAGTAGTGTCGAATGTTAATGCTTCTGCTGTTAATACACTTACTGCAGTCATTATCAAACGGGCATTAGGCATTCCATTAGGTCGCAGTTTATTATAATCAATATATTTTTCTAGGGTCCTTGACAAGGGTGAGTGGTCATATAAATATGTCCATTTTTTCGGTAAATAGTACTGTGGATCAGCAGATGCATAATCTGGTCTCCATCGGGCTATAAACATCTTATCATTTCCATATACAGCAGAACTGTAAGAAGACAACATTGACTTGAGTGAATTCTGCTGTAATGTTAACCGTTCTTCTTTTAGTGGCTTGTATCCAAATAACCAGTCTGCTAAGGGTGTAGCGACATCTACGGAATTCTCTGCAAGCTCGAACCAGAATTGTTCCAGTAATTGCTCTGGGCTACTGCCATCTTTAGCGCCTGCTATTATGGCAGCATTTACTCCTCTAATTGACGTACCTGCAATTATATCAATTTTTATATTGTTATTTACAAATGCTTGAAGACTCCACAGCCAAAAGCTCCTAAAGAGATACCTCATTGAAGTATTAGGACATTCTCAATGGTATGAGACATAGTGAAATCCCCATCCTTGTCTATCGTTAAATACAGTAGACTAATAAATTCTGTTTAAATGGAACAAAATAAAATAAAAAAGTTTTCAGTTTAACAAAATAATTATTAGGGATATGAAAATGGAAAAATGAAATTATTATTGCCATTATCATTGTTCCTATTGATGTTAATTTGACTTGTTGATGTATTGCTATCCTTATAGCTATCACCATAATTTCTGGCTGATTTAGTACTCATAGTGTTCTTTCCTGTCAAATCAGTATCAGTACTAATATGGCGACTAGATTTAGTATCAACACTGCCGTTATCTGCTGAACCATTATCCGTGGCACTACTACCATCATAATTTCTGGCTGATTTAGTACTCATAGTGTTCTTTCCTGTCAAATCAGTATCACTTTTATTGCCATGATAACCAAGGTACATCAGCTTGTCAGAGGCCACCAATGCCGGAGGTGGTGCTAACATACTATTTTGTCCAGCTGTACCATTGCTTACCTTTACTAGTTGCTGTGGTTGCTGCTGTTCTTGTTGTTGATTTATAGTATTTTCCTGTGGCGCTGCCTTTACCTGTGGTGCTATAGTTGATGTTGATGATAACAACGACTTGTTGCTAATGTTGCTAACTGGAGCTACTTTTTGTTGTACTGCTGCGCTGTTTGATGCAGAAGCAGGACTAGTACTATTTGTAGCCGCATGATACTGCTGTAGCTGTTGTTTTGCAGCTGCTGCACTAGCAGTTGTTGTCGTTGCTGGAGCTGTTGTAGCTGCTGCTGCAGTTGTAGCTGTAGCTGCCTGTACTCCAGTAACATTTACACTTGAAAATGCTGTCAAAGCAGCATTATTTCCACACCCATACTTAGCTGTAATTCTATTCTGACCTGGTTTAATTGTAGTATACTTAGATGTAAGTACAAAGTTCCATTTTGAATAATCATTAGCTGCTGCTCCACCATCAGTTCCAGTAGCACTAGTAGCTGGTTGATATGGTCTTACTTTATTTACAACAACAGATACTTTGCAGTCATTAGTACTAGCTGTTGTATTATCAATAGATGTTCCAGATATCGTAAGGTCTTTTCCTACTGGTACTTGTTGACCCCTAGTAGGTGATGTGATTTTTATTTTAGTTATATGTTGTTCTGGTTTTGGAGCTGCTGCTGATGCTGCAACACTGGTTGTAGTTTTATTTTGTGCATATGCAGCAACATTGCTCCAAATAGCAGAAAGAAGTATTCCAAAAGCAAACAATAGCGTCAATTTTCCAAACTTATTTTTCATAAATTCGTATCCATCAGAGTGTATTAAGGAATTTATTTTAATATATCGACACATTTTATAATAAGAATAGACTCAATAAGAATTAACTAATAACTAACAAATATTGTTTTAAATATGGTAGATGATGCTAACTTATTGAAAAGATCTCAGAGATGATACTATGGGCAAATATTATTATCAATATCTGCAGGAGTTCTGATAGACAGGTAATTTTGTTTGTTTATCAAAAAGTATTAAATAATGTCCTTTTTATGCCATAATAATGCATACGAATTTACATTCACTCAAAATATCTAGCTAGGCGTTATATTACTTTATGTCTTTATTGCTAAAAATTGGATCATGATATGCGCAAGGTTTACTTGTATAATACCCAAGAATGTTTGTATTATGATTTTCTGTGGAAATTGAATTTTTCTTAAAAAGGATTAAATCGTTTATTTTAAGTATTTTCGTTTGATTTTTTCTGGTCAGTAATGTCTAAAAGCGTCTTTTGATGTGACGCCATCTTGTTATTATAAGGATAATCTAGAATTTTTCGCATTTTTTCTGCACGGGTAATTCCAAAACCAGAAATTCTTCCTAATTCTGCTACAGATGCATTCAGTGCACGTTGTGGCGTACGAAATTTCTCAAGCATTCTTACTGCGAGTTTATCACCTACACCGGGTATTGAAGAGAGAACTGACAGTTGTTGGGTATACATAGGATTAGATTTCTTTATCCTCTTTAAAAGAGGACCACTGCTTCGTCTTCCCTGAAGTGATTTGTTTACTAAAATAACAAGTAACTGTGATGTATATTCAGAACATGGTGTGTGTATTATTGGAATTCTGAAATCTAGTGCTATTTCTGCTAGTGCATTGTATGCTAGAGGGATTCTTTCTACTAATATTTTTAATTGATCATCATCTATATGTGTTGGAAAGTCGAGAAGGTCTACAATATTTCCCTCAATGATCAGCATCGGTTTGGAATAATGCTGAGTGAGTTCTGAACATTGTACAAATAATCTTCCATCATAAATTGAGCTAATTAGATCACGTATTGTTTTACGTTCTATCGCAGTTTCTGGAGATACAATATAGTCGCCAACTTTTAGTTGTGCAAAGTCAATTGTTGCGCCTGCTTGACGTAGTAAATCAGGAATTCTGCTACCTTTTTCCCTTTCGTCGACTACAATCCTGACAGACACGCACTAATTTACTCAGAGGTTGTTAATGTGTCTAACTTCCCTTAATTTTTGTCCTTCACTTACTCGTTGCTAGTTCTAATGCTACTGATTTTATATATTTGAGCAGATATAGTTACGTTTTTCCTTCATTTAAATATTTTAATTCAATAGAGAGAATTTAAGTTAGTGGATTCCTTTCCTTTTTGTATTATACACATGTCAAATATACAGCAAGTAATTAACAGAGGTGAAACACTACATGATATTGTAAAAGGACTAGATTAGTAAATGGATTAGTATTAACAATAAAAATAATATGGAATGTTAATGGGTAAGGTTCAAATTCAATCTATAAGCTTTATTTTATGACTCAACATGGTTCGTAAAATAGCCCTTCTGATACCAATGATTGTGATAGCAGCTATTGTAGGGGCTATAGGTCTGAGCCTTTTTCCATTAAAAATCAAAAATAAAAGCTTAGAATTTGCACGAGGTAAAGTAGAGATAGATAGCGATTTAATTAATGTGGAAATTGCAAAATCTAGTGCAGAAAAACAGAGATGGTTGATGTTCAGACAGGAAAAGATGCCTTTGAACTCTGCAATGATCCTAGTTTACGATAAACCTGACCTATATTCTATGTGGCTCTTAAATATAGAATACAACCTTGATTTGATGTGGCTTGATGAAAGCGGCCACATGGTATATATAGTAAAAGATGCATTCCCGTGTAAGAGTGCACTAGATCCATCTAGCTGTACTTATAAGAATACAAAAGCTGCTAAATATGTGATTGCTGCAACGTCAGGATTCGTAGATAGACATAAGATAACCAACGAATCAAAGATGACAGTGATTTCGATTTAAAATTAGTTTAATTTAATACCGCTTAATTCTTATCAAATATATTTATCTAATACGTATAATAGACCCCAAAGAATTGGTATGTTAAGAAATTCAATGAAATGGAAATAAAATCAATTCATATCCTAGTTGAAATACTATCCAGTATCAACTACCCTATGTAAATCAATATAGGCTTGTCTTATTTCTTGTACCGATGTATCATCTTCAAGTGAAGTTACATCGCCAATTGTGGATCCAGTTGATATAGATTTGAGCAATCTTCGCATTATTTTTCCGCTTCTGGTCTTAGGAAGTTTATTTACAAAATAAATCTCGTCAGGTGATGCGATGGGTCCCAATGATGTTCGGATATGATGAATAAGCTCTTCACGTAGTGGATCAGATGCAGAGAACCCAGTTCGGAGCACCAAAAATGCGATTATTGACTCTCCTTTTTGCTGGTCAGCCTTACTAGTTACTGCAGCCTCTGCAACAGCTTTATGCGATATAAATGCACTTTCCAGCTCTACAGTACCAAGCCGGTGTCCTGCTACCTTGAGCACATCATCTGCTCTACCCAGAAACCACAAGTATCCATCATCATCAGATAGCGCATAGTCACCAGCATAATATACATCTGTGAATTTTTTCCAGTAAGTGTTCTGATATTTTTGGTCGTCCTCCCATAGCGTCATCAACATTCCAGGCCATGGTTTTCTAATCACTATGTATCCTTTTGTACCATGAGCTAATGATTTTCCGTCTTCATCCACAATAGCTGCATCTATTCCAGGTACCGGAAAGGTTGCAGAACCAGGCTTCATCGAAACAGTTTCAATTCCAGTACATGCACTCACAATGATACCGCCAGTTTCAGTCTGCCACCATGTATCAATAATAGGACAATTTTCCTTTCCAATAGTTTTGAAATACCACATCCATACTTCTGGATTGATTGGTTCACCTACTGTTCCTAGTAGGCGTAGTGATGATAGATCGAATGAAGTAGGGATAGCATTTCCATATTTCATATACATTCGCAGAGCTGTAGGAGTAGTGTATAGAATTGTTGCACCATGTTTCTCAATGATTTCCCAGTATCTATCTGGTTTTGGATAATCAGGGGCTCCCTCATAGATTATTTCAGTAACACCATGCATTAATGGGGCATAGACAACATAACTATGACCTGTGACCCACCCAATATCTGCAGTACAAAAGAATATGTCTTGCTTTTTAAAGTCAAAAACCCATTTAGCTGTTGCATATAGATGTGTAAGGTAGCCGCCAGTGCTATGCAGCACACCTTTTGGTTTGCCTGTAGTACCAGAAGTATAGAGAATATAGAGAGGGTGGGTGCTGTCTACAATTTCTGGTTCACAGTAGGATTTTGTGCCTTCAATTATATCATGCCACCATAAATCTTTTGATCCCATCTGGATGTCATTTTCAACTCTTTTCAAAACAATGACATTTTCTATGAATGGTATAGAGGAAATTGCGTCATCTACAATTCTTTTTAGTTCGATTACTTTTCCTCTTCTAAAGCCACCATCAGCAGTTATGATAGTTTTAGATTTTGAATCATGTATCCTATCAGATAATGCCTGAGCACTGAATCCAGAGAAAACAACACTATGTATCGCACCGATTCTTGAACACGCCAGCATTGCTATCGGAAGCTCAGGGACCATAGGAAGATAAATCGTAATACGGTCACTTTTTTTGATTCCAAGATTTCTTAGCGCATTTGCAAATTTGTTAACAGAACGATACAGTTGATAATAAGTAAACGACCGATGCTCACCACTTTCGCTTTCCCAGATTATGGCTACCTTATTTTTTTTCTCAGAATGGATATGTCTGTCAATTGCGTTGACAGACGCATTCAATCCCCCGCCAACAAACCATCTTGCGAATGGACTATTCCACTCAAGTGTATTATTCCATTGTCTGAACCAGACCAGATTCTTTGCTTGCTCTGCCCAGAATTTCTCAGGATTTTCTGCTGCTTCTCCTCTTACCATATGAAGTTTTTTTCCTTCTAATGTTACTTTTTCAGATGATAATTTAGTAAAGTTTGAATCAGACATCATCTAAAAAAGAGGGAATAATTTTAAAAGTGTTTTGGGTCTATACATAATATTGTATATAGATGTTTTTTCTAGTTAAAGATACACTAAAAAACGAAGTATCAAAATATGTTATTTATGCGCAATAAGTTGATGATTATAATATAACATTCTTATTATAAAATGTGTCAATATATTAAAATAAAGAAATCCAGTGTACTTAAAATGTGAAATACAGAAGTAGAACAGAAATAGTAGCAATGATCTTGGAGGCAGCTAATGGTGGAGCTACCAAGACAAAAATAATGTACAAGGCTTTTCTGAGCTATGCGCAGTTAAGGGAATATCTTTCTGTGCTCATTGAAAATACTCTCTTAGAGTATCTAGAGGGTTCTCAGACGTACAAGACAACTGAGAAGGGGTTAAACTTTCTGAAGATGCACAATGAGATAGGTGAGCTTTTGCAGACTTCTCCAAAACAAGAGAAATAGAACTATAGTCCTCATATTTTTAAACGCACGAAAAGTAGCAAAGTTAGCAATTAGGAAACTAAAGTGATGAGATATTTTTTACTCATTCACTTGAAATTACTTGGTTTAGCCAATTAGAGTCTGTTTCACTGTTGCTATTATTGGTTAGAGCGGTTTTCTCCTCTGTAGGCAAATGATTTGCGCTTACTACTTGGGGAGCAGCTGTTTCTTCTTTGGCAGATTCATGCTGTTGTGGAGTTTCTGCAGTAGTGGCAAGTACAGGATTAGCTATTGCAATATTCTGGGTTAGCGAACCAATATTTTCCAAGGTTTGATTTGAGAGCTTGGTCTTAACATTATTAATTTCAGCCTTCTCAAGATTAATATGTTCTAATAATTCATTTGTATAAATGCTAATCTGCTGATATATCTCTTCTGTCACCTCGTTACTTTTATACTGTAACTTTGCGTCAAACAATACTGCCTTAATACTTTTACTTTCTGCTTCTAAGTCATTCAGCCTTGATTGTAATTTCTCGTTAAGAGACTTCTCATCCTCCTCGAGTGCATGTAATCTCTTTTCATATTTTATATAAACTGATTCCGCGTCATCTTTCATTAAATCATTTTCAGTAACTATGTCTTGCAGTGCCTTTATTCTTTTTAAGATAAGATTTTTCTGTCTCAGTAGTTTTTGAGTATCTAACCTCCATTTCGGAATGTAGATTACATAATCCCTCTGAACTAATAATTGTTCATATGTTAATTGTTTTAGACCCCCCGAGCCACAATCTACACCAACCGATTCAATGGAACCGTCACTGTCGGTGATCATACCTACTACCTTCCCCATAAAAGTGCCATACATATCCTTTACTTGTTTACCCATAAATTCGAGCTTTAGTTCACTCATTAGGAACCGTTAACAAGTAAATATAATGATAACATTGTCAAAATTGTTGGATTATTTGGTAAGAGCATTTTGCTGTACCGACGTGTTAATACAGAATTTTTATCTGTCGGTGTAAATTTTTAAATTTGTAATACTGTTTAAGGGTACACTTTAAAGATAAGAATAGCAACCAGTGTTACCTATGGTATTTTGATAGACAAATTGTACTGTGCTAGGTTTTTATCGATGATAGTTTAATTATCGCCTATTTATGGCATATATAAATAAGGAATATTTTCACGATAATTTCTCGGGTCAAGAGAGATCCATTCTCAATTCACATTTTTCTAACACTGATAGAGCAGTTTTTGCAATAATTACCCCTAGACAAGTGGATAGAGGAGCATTAATGTCTAGATATTCTAGATCAGACAAGACAATGCGACGTATATTTCTAGACGAGTTTACCAAGAATCCAGACAGGGGAGAAGAATTCTACAAACGCATATTGTTAGAGTATGGAGATGATTCCGTCGCAGAATTAGGGGAAGCTCAGATTGCAATAGAATGGATTTCAAATATTACTGCTAAAAAAATTGAAGACCGGAGAATAGGACTGTCATATCTTGAAAAATCCTCGCGATATGTAACATTCGATCAAAAAGTCAATGGTCAGTATAAATATCATAGAGAAGAACGCATTATAGCATCGCCATATGCTGATCAATATCTTCAGGCCTGTAATCATGCTTTTGATCTATATAGCAACAATATCCAATTGATGCAAAAATTTATTTCAGAAAGAGAGCCAATTGATCGATTCTTATTTTTTGATTCTGATCTAAAAAGAGAGACACTGTATGGTAACTTAAAATCAGCTAAAGACATTGAATCTGCAAAACGAATCTATAAATCAGTAATCAAGGCTAAATCACTTGACGTTCTTAGAGGGCTTTTGCCAGCGTCCACTCTTACCAATTTAGCTATTACAGGAAATGGTAGAGCGTTTGAATATTTATTATCTACAATGTACGCCTCAAGTTTGAAAGAAACAAAAAAACTGGCAGATCAGCTGTATGCTGAACTTAACCTAATCATTCCTGCTTTTGTAGGAAGAGCAAATGACAAATATGGTAAAACACTTCAATCCTATTTTGAAAATACAAAGACTGCAACCTCTAAGATTGCTCAAAATCATATAAAAAATATCAAACTGCAGGAAAATCTACAAAACGTAAAATTGCTATATTTTGAAGATAATTTTGAAGCAGAAGTGAAAGTCGTCTCTGCTATTCTATATGAACACGCGCAAGGTCAGTCTCTTGAGGCAATTACACAATACACTAGGTCTATCACGCCAGAAGAAAGATATAAAATAATTCAAGCATATACAAAATTCCGTACTAACCGAAGGCATAGGCCAGGTAGAGCGTTTGAAATGGTAGAATATACATTCGAACTGTTTACAAATTTTGGCATGTTCCGTGATATGCATAGGCATAGAATTTTAACTCTAGAAAGGCAATTGCTGTCTACAAGACATGGCTATGATATACCTGCAGAAGTCATTGGGTTGGGCATTGTCCAAGATTATAAAGATTGTATGTATAAAAGCAATGAGGTATATGAGAATATCTCAAAAAGTATGCCTGAGGAAGCTCAATATGTAGTTAATTTTGCATATAGATATCCATATTTTATTAGGCTCAATCTACGTGAAGCATATCATCTTATCGAACTACGAACCGTACCTCAAGGACATCCAGATTACCGCAATGTATGTCAAAAAATGTTTGAACAGATAAAACATATTCATCCGGTACTTGTAGATGGAATGAAATTTGTAGACTTAAAAAAGTACAATCTAGAAAGATTGAATGCTGAGAAAAATTCAGAGAAAAAGAGAATGGAACTGGATTAAAACTATGTAAACCATCTTTCAAGTGATTGATTACGGTTTGCGAGGCTTTTTTTTAGTTTTTCAATAGCGCCAGTTACGCGATCTGCAGAAAAATTTTTTTCGATACACAGAAAATCTACAATACTAGTGTAATCTGCCTCATCGAACTGTATATTATCCACATTTGGAGCTTCTGGGTTTAGAAATATATCGCGTATTTTCTGATACGGTATGCAAGATAAGGAGTCTTTGATTTTCTCAATATTTTCTAATTTACCATATTCACGAATTAATTTTAAAGCCGTTTTGGGCCCAATGCCTGCAAAACCTTCTGGATTAAAGTCGGTACCTATTAAAATTCCGACATCTACTAATTGCTCATGTGTCAATTTAGTTTGATCAAGAACTTGTTGATGCTCTATAATCTCTGGTTCAATTTCAACATACATTTTCCTACTGGGAACTTTTCTTTTGCCACTGATTGTAAGGTTACGTATAAGCCTATTGGAACCAAATAATATGGAATCGTAATCCTGGCTTGCGCAGCTAAATGCAATACCTTGTTTGGTCATGTATGCGGCAGCAGCCTCCCCTTCAGAAGGGGCCTGTACAAATGGAATTCCAAGAAGTGTAAGGATCTTCTTTGATTCTTCTACCATCTTATATGTCAAAACAGATGTAGCTTGGCTATACTTTCGTGCATCTTCAAATCTACCCTCTGTTATTGCCTGATGATATCTTTCAGACGCTTCCTCTTTTATCTTATGCCTACGTTCAATCTCTTTTAACTTTAGAGGATTAGGTTTGCCATCAAAAATATAAACGAGTTTTACGTTCTCTGCGAGTAAGTGGATATTGCGGTAAAATAAACCACTCAGATGACTTGTTATATCACCCTGTGCGTTTGTAAGTAATTCGCCGGTTGGACCACGAATTGTTGCAAGGAATTGATAGATTGTATTATACGCATCAACTGCCACAACTTTATTTGCTAGCTCTGATATTGTGATACTGGAAGGTTCTATAATCGGTTTTAGGTCTAACCCCATTCACATATTTTTAACTATAGAAAGATTTTTACTTTTTCTTCAGGTTTTTCTTTACAGATTCCCAGCCCACTGTAACGATCTCTTCATAGACATTAGATAATTTTGGAATAGACTCTTCGTTTTCAGCAGCCGTTTTTACTCTGCTGCGATAATAGTTCTCTATATCACGAGCAGTTTTGCTATCAATAGTGATAGAAATTCGCGCTTTAGGCATTATGCTTGTGCTTTCACTAGTCTATGTCTAGATATTATATATTATATATCCATTAATACATTTTTATCATAAAGTACAATTAGCCTTTGGCTTTAAGCACATAAAACAAGCAATCTAGGAGCAAAGGAGCTATTTAGGGTATAGTATTTTTAACTGAATACCCGTAATTTTGTCTCACAAAAGGGACGCCGGGAGTGGGATTCGAACCCACGAGTCCCGAAGGACATCAGCTAACACATCATATCTATAAGATCTCGAGGCTGACCCCTTTTAGGGGTTTTATACTTACCTAGCTTGGGTACCCCGGCAGTTTTCTTGACAAGATATTGCAATTTAATGTTTTTTAAGTTAGCGAATCTATAACCTACCTAATAATATTATTACTGTTAAATGAAATATTTGGGATAACCATAATGTATAGACAATCCAAAAACTTTTCTTTTTGTAATGATCATTATTAAGTGGATTAAAATTATATAAATGGTGATTGTTATGACAATATGTGTTAGCAGCATCCGTAAAACCACCTGCTCCAGATGATATCAAAAAATTAACATTAACAGATATTGCACTAATGAGTGAATTAGCTTATTCCTTAAGGGATCGTCTAGAAATGTATGTCCAGATTGATCCATATACCATGCCAGATCCGCTAGACAACAAATATGATTTCAATTATTATATCATTGTAGATAGTGAAGATCATAAAAGAATAGTATCAATGATTGCCATTAAGAGGGATCCGCTTCCTCAACTACCGTGGAACAAGATATTAAGCAATCGTCTGATCAAATTACAATTGTCAAAACAAGATGCTGCTGCGCTAAAATATGAGATGATGCCAAAGGACACCAACAACTTTTACCCATATAGACGTTCTGGCAGAATTGCTGGCTACATTATGTTTGCATTTCAAATCTGTGGGCTGCATTGATAATTTTTTCAAAGATTAGAAACTAAATAATCAAAATAGGCAAGTAGATGATATTCAGTGAATGTATGAATAAAAAGAGGGAGCTACATTATTGGCTCTTCCTTTATATTCAAGTTACCATCCGGCAAAATCTCGATTCCCATTATATTAAGAATATCTGTCGCATTTTCCTCTCCTTCCCTTTTAATAATATTTCTAGCCATTCTTAATCTATAGGCAGGAGTCCAATGTTGTCCTATTTTGTACTTACCGTGCATTTCTCTAGGAACTATCTTAATCACACTTACTTCTTGGACAGATCGCATATTCGATTCAAGTCTTTCATATCTTCCCTCCTTCTGGTACTTTTCCATCAGAGCGTTAAGTGCGTTTGCCTTCTCGATGTTATCTTCAATTAGTAATGCATTCCCTTTAATAACTATGCTGATGTAAAGGGTATCAGCTTGTGATGCATCAGAACTATGAAAATAATATGATGGCAAAAAACAGATATATCGATCAACTTCAAATCCAACGTGTGAATTCCTTTTAATATTATCAAGTTTTTCGCCTATAGGATGAGAATGCATATAAACTGCATCTGATTTTATTACGCAATTAGAGTTCATGGACGTTGTATTTGCTCTTATATAAACAAAGTTCATCGGTATCACCTGTGGATAGCCTTCAGCATCAATAGTTGCAATCCTACCAACAGGTTGCATGTTCAAAAATTCAATGATCTTTTTTGCAGATTGTATCTCAAATTTCCTTATAAGCTGCATTTAAAACATATTTTATACTAAGTAATATAACTTGTTGGTGAAAATCTAGATTGCTATTATTACCAGACTCATTTCATGAATTCTGAATTGGAAGAGATATATTCAGACATTACCATATCAGGTCTAAATATTATCAACATAACATATTTTCTAGATATTAGAATTCTTTAGCTTGCTTAAGTATATCTATTGTTTTTCATCACATTCACACAATGATTTGAATGTTGACAGTTATAATGTGAATGCCATAGAATATCTAATAAAGATTTTACATTGATATCTTGCTGAGTAGCAATAAAGACAGGGTTATCTCTTTGTAAGAATTAGTGCATATATTTGTGCTGCATTTGATCTAACCTTGTATTCAAAGTTAATCAGCACAACCTAGAAGGAAGGTTTTATTTATACTTCAGGTCACAAGAAGCTGTGCAATTTGTATTACATTACAAGGGTCAAGATCAACTTCACTTGTAATCATTCGCTGCAATATGCCGATACAATTTAATTTTTCTCCTCATAGTATCAAGCATTGACTACGAATTGTAACAAGTGATATCGTAGCCATATTGAATACTTTAATCACAATATAAGTAGGCTTTCAAATCGGAAGTGTTATTTGATTAAGTTTTTATAGACAATCGGTGTCACATCATGGTAACATATATCCGGGGTTGCAACATACAAGACATATAACTTCAAATTGTATCTGCAATATAGTCAAAACTATAGTAAGTGAAATGTATTACCTTAAAGGTTATTATGACTGTACAATAGCAGGGAATAATTGATATTTAATAAAGACATTAGCTAATTACAAGTATGATACATAGAATTGGTACTTTACCCCCTGGACCTAATGCTACGAAAATAATTAATATCATAAAGAGGATTTCTTATAATTCAACTTTTACTTATCCACTTGTTATCGCAAAGGGTCATGACTCTATAATCGAAGATGTAGATGGAAATGCATTTCTCGACTTCACATCTAATATAGGTGCATGCCCACTTGGATATTCTCATCCAGAGATTATCGAGATATTAAAAGAATATTCAGAAAATGGTATTCACAAGATTGCAGGACAAGATTTTTATTGTGAAGAACATGCTAAAATAGCACAAAAAGTAGCTTCCATTATTCCAGAAAACTTCAAGACATTTTTCATCAATAGCGGTGCAGAAGCAGTTGAGAACGCAATAAAGATTGCGTATAGGAAGATGGGACCGTTGCCTGGTGTATCATGTATTAATTCTTTCCATGGAAGAACTCTAGGCGCACTTAGTTTCACTTTTAGTAAGCCTGTTCAGAAAGCCAATTTTCCTGAATTACCAGTTAAGAGAATAAAATTTTGTGTTGATGATGACGATTCGGAAATTGATTCAGTTCAAAAGCTGTTGAAGGAAAACAAAATCGCATTCATTTTAAGTGAAGTCATCCAGGGCGAAGGAGGATGTAACGTTGCAAGTAAACAATTTATCAAAAATCTTGAAAAATTTGCAAATCAATATCAAGTTCCACTGATCTTAGACGAGGTACAATCTGGTATGGGTAGAACAGGTAAATGGTGGGCTTTTGAGCATTATGATGTAAAGCCTGACATCATGAGTATTGCAAAAGCACTACAAGTAGGTGCAGCTACTTATGACAGAATTTTTGATCCCAGTGAAGGTGGAGTACTCTCGAGCACATGGGGTGCAGGTAGCAGAATAGATATGGCAGTCGGTACAAAAATAATAGATGTCATTAATCATGAGAGGCTTCTTGCAAATGCGGCTATCAAAGGTGAGGCCTTAAAAAAAGGGTTAAATGAAATGGTTGATAAGAATGGCATAATTGATGTAAGAGGAATAGGCTTGATGATTGGAATTGAATTTGATCAAAGAGAAAGAAGGGACTGGAAGTTAAAAGAGTTGTTTAATAGAGGGCTCTTGTTGCTACCCGCCGGTCAGAAAGCAATGAGAGTGATGCCTCCTTTAACAATAGGGAATGAGGAGATACAAGAAGGACTAGCAATAATGAATGAAGTATTATTATCCTCATGAAGACATGATAGTAGACATAATTGAATGTAAATAATATTAATATGCTCTATAATCATTGCCAAGAATTTGTGATGCTATCTTTAGTTCAAGTACTTCATTTGCACCTTCATATATTGTAGTTGCTCTTGAATCCAAGAAGTGTCTTGCTACTCTATTTGTCTTCCTATAGGCGGCGGATCCAAAAATTTGAATAGCCCTATTTGCTGAGTCGAATGCAGAGTTGCTTGCATGAAATTTTGCTATAGTTGCTAGCCTGTCTGCTTCATTTCGTAATGCTGAATATTCATTGTTATGCCTGCCCAATTTAGATTGCCATTTATAGTCTCCTTCCTTGAGCTTTTCGACATAATCATGAAGCATTTGTCTTGCCTGAGCTGCATAGTATACAAGCCATCGTGAACTTTCTATGTTTATTACAATTCTGGCTATATGTTCTTGTATTAACTGCTTTTTGGCTAACACTGAGCCGTGCTGTTCTCTTTTTTTTGAATAAGTAATACACTCCTCTATACAATCCATCATTACACCTACTGCACCTGCAGCCACACTAAGTCGACCATCTATTAATGCACTATATGCAATATTCAATCCCTGACCTTCTTGCCCAAGCAAATTTTTTTTTGGAACAATGCAATTATCAAAATAAATTTCCGCATTTTTAACAGTCAATAGTCCTAACTTGTCTCGTAGTTCTTCTGTTCGAATACCAACAGAATCTCCATTTACAATAAATGCAGAGATTTTCCCGTTATTGCTTCCGGTATTACTATATTCTCTTGCGTAGACTGTCATGACGTTAGCAAATGTGCCGTTGCCAATCCAGTGTTTTTTTCCTTTCAATATATAATAGTCACCTTTGTCTTCAAATTTCGTAATTATAGAAGAAGGATCACTGCCTGCTACAGGCTCTGTAAGTGCAAAGGCCATTATACTTCTTCCATCACAAGTTTGTGGAAGATATTCTCTTTTTTGTTCTTCATTCGCCCATCCCTGAATAACCATTTGGCCTATTGATGTATGGGCCGAAAAGAAAGTACGCATAGAACTACCTTCTTTACCTATTCTTTCAAGTGCAAGAATATATGTAAGAATATCATATCCTAGACCACCGTATTTTCTTGATACAGGACATCCAAGCATCCCGACTTTTCTAAATTCCGAAATTACCTTTTTATTTAACTTTTCCTTAAGATAGCATTTCTCTTCATAGGAGCGCAGTGATTTACAAATGATGTCTATCTTCTCCAAAAAATTTTTCTGTTCTTCAGAAATTTCAAAATTCATTTTCGAAAAATTGCAATATGACATGAAATTCTTTGCCATTATAGATATAAAAGTCTGTTTTTATAAGATGAAAGTCCATATTGTTAATTTATTTACATCGTCAGAAGTACATCTTCCGCATTACTTGATTAGAAAGATAAATATCTCAGAAAGCGTTGCAATATAACTACTTTAAAATGAATGCCTGCTGATAAATTGCAGAAATTTCCTAACAAGTGTTAATATCATCTTTAATCAAATGTTGCTAGAATATGTTAGTTGGATTGTTGTAGCAGACAGTCTTCAGTGACATATTATAAGATTCAATTATAGATAGCCATATACCTGTCAGTTACTACAATGAATTCTGTAGATCTATATTTATATGATTTTATATCACTGTTATACAAATGGCATAGGGTTTAAATAGTTTAGAAATGAATCGAAATTAGTGAATTAGATGCCAGTCGCAATAATTCCCGATATTAGCGAACAACACTGTATTGGCTGTGCTCTCTGTGTGGAGATTTGTACTGCTCTTGGTCCAGATGTTCTGAGAGTAAAGCCAGTCGAAGGATGGAAGAGAGGTAAAGCATTTGTATTCTATCCAGAGAGATGTATATCCGATGGGGCATGCATTGGTGTTTGCCCAACAAAGGCAATATTCTGGATGAGACCAATGGACTACACACCAGGACAACCAATTCCATTGAAGAAGAATGCAGTGTTCGTAAAGGGTTGGGAAGAAGGCTAAAATATTCTCCCAAAAGTCCTAAAATTCTTTTTTTAAATTTTTAACTAGATAGATAGTAGATATCTTATCAATATTGGTATTAGTCAATTATACTCTTGTAGATCTATATATAGTTGAATCCTAAATCTGCTTGGGATTGGATATACCATCATTATCAATAACTACTGCATCACTGGACTACTTCTAAATCCTTTTTAGAAAAGATACCACAATAATTCATCTGACATGGTTTGCTCCTAAGTGTGTCTCAAACTCTGCTAAATACTATTACGTTTGATTCTTTGTTTTGCTTTTGACATATTTTTCATACATATAAAGTGCCATTTCTTGCCGATCTGACTGGATAGACCCAGGACGAATGCTCCTTATCCTCTCGATGGCCTGATCAGCTGTCAAATTCTCTTTTTTTATAAAGTAGGCGGCTAATATAGTTCCAGTTCTTCCTCTACCCGCAGCGCAGTGAACCATAACTGGTTTTTTATGTGATATCTGCTGTTGGATATAATCAACTGTATTATCCATTTCTTCAAGAGATGGAGCACCATAGTCTTCTACTCTTAAATGAAAATAATCAACACCGTTACCATCCGAAAACCATTGTGTTGGTAACGGAACTTCTCTTATAGTAACTATAGCTTTGACACCATGTGCCACAGTCCATAAGTATTGAGAGTAAGTCATAGGCATACCACTTCCAGCAAGATTATCTTCAATAACCCAGCTAAAATTTGTAGGCCTGTTTATCATACGACCGTAAATCCATCTATAAGCATTACCGATTTTAGTCATGTGATATTATCACAAATTAATAAAATTGCTAATAACTATATTAATAATGTGCATGCATAACTACAGCTAAAATAGAATAACAACAAAATTGATTATAACATTTGTTTGTGGAAAAAGAACAGATAGCGATCTCCAATGCAAACTCCATACTGCATAATAATGTCTTCAATAGTATATGACTACGCGATCAATTAAGGTTAATAATATTACAATTATACATACTATTAGTATAGCTCTTTTATTTATTTATGAAAGTATCATATATTATAACCCCTCGCTATTCTTATAATCATCCATTGCATTATAATCCATGGCTCTTACGCTAGCTGATTACATAAATATTATTATGTTAGTTTTATTTTTCTGAGAAAGGTATTTGATGTATACTTTGGCAGCCTCACATACAGAGCCAATATACACATATAACAAAACTATCGTGCAAGTTGATATTAAGAAAATCCAGATTCTAATTATAAAGACGTTATCTACACCTATAGGAAAATCCTGACTACTCGTATAAAGTACATAAAAATGAGAGGTATGCTATATACACAAGCATAACTGATTTTGCTTGCACTATAGGAGACACACATATCTCTGATAGATTAGGCTATCAGATTACGAGAAGTTTTTAATTATGCAAAATATCGTATAGTGTATTGATAGAATGGGATGAGAATATTAAGGCCCATTTAGTTTGGATATGGGGTGAAGAAGAGGGCTTTATGAAAAGAGGAAAAGAAGGCATGTTAGTTGTTACTGATAGACGTATCGCTTTTATTACAAAAACAAATATGTCTTATCGAATACATCAAGTACATTCATTAAGGCAGCTTAAACGATTCAAGGAAGATGAAAATGTGTTCCGCCCTTTAGAGGGATATGATATAAATGACTTAGACGATGATTTAAATAAGTCTGATGAAAATCTCGAAATCCTGTTTCGTCAGATTATAGAGGTTACCTCGGAAATTAAACGCTGGGGAACATTGCTTAAAGTTAAGGTTAATCTCGGAGACAAATCAAAAATCTATAAATTTTCAATAGTAAAGGGTTGGGTAAAGTATCCTGCAAAAGATCCGATTGAATTTCATAGTGTAGATTGGAATCCTCTTATTAATCTTATTAAAATATCATAGCGTCTCTGATTTCCGCATAATTCACGTTGTGGGACTTAATATAAGAGATCCCATTTGCTTAAATATACTTTTCATACAGCATTAGCATACGTATTAAGACTACGAAAGAATGCAATTTTTTCTTCCAAAATTACACTGCACAAGATTTATGGCCCTTATTCATAACGTCATGACTGTAATTGCCAAAAAAGCTGTTTGTTATTGGAGTGGGTCCAGGTTCACCAAAGTATTTAACCGATGTGGCTAAAGACATCATCTATAGATGTCATTATATTGCAGGATATAAATACACTCTAAATATTATCGAAGATATAATTGATAGAAGAATGCAAACAATTTATGAGGTCACAATGGATAATCAAGAACATATCTATCAAGATATATATATTAGAATGAAGGATGGTGATTATTGTGCTATACCTTTTACAGGTGATGTCAATTTTTCTGAGTCTGAAGTGGTTGATAGGTTACTAGAATTATTTGGTGATGATAATGTAGAAATTATTCCTGGTATAAGTTCAATTCAGATTGCAGCGGCAAAATCTAGAGTACCACTTGATAAGGCACATATTGTTACTTTTCATGTGTCCGGCGACATTGAACAAAAAAAATTGGAGTTAGTCAAAGCGGTAATGGATATGAAAAGCATAATTTTGCTACCACGACCATGGCCCAAAGATATTACAAGAAAATTTATGGAATCAGATATTGCCATTTTCTTGAAAGAAAATGGAATCGATACTTCAAACCTTAAGGTTTGGGTTTTTGAGAATTTAACAATAGATAATAAAGAAACCATTTTCGAAGGCAAAGTCAATGAATTAGAGAAAAGGGAATTCAGTGAGCTTTCTGTAATGGTAATTGACCAAGTAAAGCGTCAGACATATTTACAGTTTGATTGACTACGCGGTCATTAAATTTTTTCTCCCCCAATATTAACAAAATACAATAATAATAAATAATTTCAGCAAAAACAATATATGCACTTCTGGCAGAAAATCTATAGCCTATTTCTACAACATCTTCTAACCAGGCAAGGCTGTGGATAACTAACTGTTGTAGTGTTTTATACTAATTATTATTAAAATTAAGCCTATTCTAACTTGCTTAGGGATTAATCCAAAACTTGTTTTAGTTAATAATTACATCCCACGTAGCTCCTCTAGTAAAGATTACGTAGAGGGTCTATTATTTAATCTGCCAAACTGTTGTATCAAATCCCATTCAATTATGGCTCCAACAAACAGAATCACTACAACAATTCCGACTTCTACAATCATAGGAATAGCATATTCTTTCCACGATTTTTTCTTTACAAGTTGATAAATAAGCAAACCACTTCTAGAGATTGCTAAGCCATAAGCAAAAACTTCCATAATTCCGAATGGCGTAAATAGAATTATTAAAGGAGGAATGTTGTTAAGAATGGGAGAAGTTTTTGCCATTGCACTAAACACCATTCCTGTTGAAAAGCCAGAAGATATTCCTATTGCTGTGCCTACTGCCGGTATAAACATTCCAAGTGCAACTTTGATATTGTTGATAAAAATTCCATTTTGATCAATGCCTATGATTTGTTTAGTCAATTGTCCTTTTAGATCTTCTGCTTCTTTCTTACTCATGTTAATCGCCGCACCAGCAGAAAAAGCAATCATAAATACAACTATACCAATTGCCAAATACATAAGGCGTCGCTTAACGCTAAAATACAATTTACAATAATAACCATAATATCATATAATTAGTTTTGTCAATAACAGAAATGTAATTAAATGTGACATCCATATGGAGAACAGCCACATCTTGGCTTTGCAAAGAGATGTTTCCAGTGCACTGTCATATGCCACTAGCAATGGCTATCAAGTTCATCCCGATGCTTTTGCTATGCTCAAGGGTCTTGACACCGACATTTTAAAGATTATCCAAGACATTATTAAAATGAAAACCAAACAAAATGAAAATTCTCTTATTGTAGTCGAGGATATCAAGAATCATCTTAACCCAATGAACAAAGCTAACATGATTAATGCTAATGGTGTTGGTATTTCTACTGGCCTTGATAATTCTTTTTCTGAGGAGAATGTTCATAAAGTGATTTCGGATCCTACTCTACATGTCAATACTGGTGAAGGAGTTGAAGGCTATACTGCACTTTTCCGTAGCCGTTTTGAAAAATCACTTCGTATTTTAGCGTTACGCCCAGATAGCAAGCGGATTACAAAAATTTCATCTATTAAACAAAAAGCAAATGATTTAAGAAAAAATAAATCAAATGACATTAAAGATAGTTTGAATGGAAATCCTTCTTCTATTGTAGCAGGATTGTTGATGTCAAAACATTCAAAGAAGAATGGATTAGAGATAACAATTGATGATTACACTGGAATATTGAGCTCACTTGCAGTTAGCGAAGAGTTGAAGAAACAGGTTTCAATGCTTGCACTTGACCAAATGGTCATGTTAGAAGTAGAGCATGTTATAAAAGGCATTCAAGGCTTTGTCATAAAAAATTTAGCTTCTCCAGATATTCCTGATCATATTTCGAATAAATCAAAATCTGAATCTTATGCAGTATTGATTTCTGATCTTCATGTGGGAAGTAAATATTTCTTGGAAGCTGAATTTGTCAGATTCTTAAATTGGCTTTCGTCAACCAATGACGAGATTGTGCGCAAGATCAGGTTTGTGTGTATTGGCGGAGATTTAATTGATGGTATAGGTATATTTCCCAATCAGGATAAAGAACTACTTGAAATGGACACTGCCAAGCAGATGACACACGCTATAGACTTACTTGCCAGGATACCAAAACATATCAAAGTTTTCCTAATTCCTGGTAATCATGATCCAGGAAGAAGGGCTTCACCCCAACCATCATTACCAAGGAAAGATTCTGAGAGATTATATACTCTTGATAATTTTACAATGCTGGGAAATCCTAGTTTAGTAGAATTAAGCGGTGTAAAAGTGTTAATGTATCATGGCCAGAGTTTGGACGATATTATTGCAACAACTCCGGGCCTAACTTATTCAAAGCCGTCGGAGGCAATGAAAATATTGCTCAAAGCTAGACATCTTTCACCAATATATGGACAGCGTACACCCATAGCGCCAGAGCAGGAAGATATGATGGTAATTACTGAGGTCCCAGATATACTTCATTCAGGACACATCCACATCATAGATGTTCAGAATTATCGAGGAACTTTAATAGTTAATTCAGGTGCATGGCAGGCACAAACCAAGTTTCAACAGACTGTTGGTATTGTGCCAACTCCAGGAATTGCAATTTTAGTTAATCTAGCTACTCTTCAACCATTTCAGATGGATTTCAATCAATTAAATTATATCTAACGTAGAAAGAAATGGATCATCTTTTAAGGCTTCTTTAATAGTCAAAGTTGAAACTGTAATTTTAATTCTTTGTGATCTGCCATATCGCCCCTGACTCACTACGTTGCTTGTTATCAGACCAAGTTGATCGAGCTCACTTATTATTTGTGTTATCCGACGTTGTGTAAGTGGTTCTTGCTCACTATGTTTACATAATGACGAGTAAATTTCATATACATCTCCAGTATTTCCGTTCTTTGACTTAATTATTGCCAATATCACAAGTTTAGTATGAGTAGTAGAATTTTTTAGAACCTCATAATTTGTATCCTTTTCAATTTTTTCTTGAGCTAATCGGATATGTTTTTCTTCAACCTTAGATGCCCTTTCTCTTTCTGCAATTTCAGCAGCAACTCTCAGTAAGTCGATTGCTCTTCTAGCATCACCATTTTCCTTTCCAGCCATTGCTGCGCATAGATTTATTGCAGCATCTGATACTGCATCATCATGAAATGCAAGCTTAGATCTATCTGTTAAGATCTTTTGTAATTGTTCTACAGTATATGGATTAAAAACCAATTCTTCTTCACTCAGACTGCTTCGAACACGTGGATCAAGTTTGTCTTTAAATGTAAGGCTATTAGATATGCCAATTAAGCTGATAAAACCCCCTTCTGAGATCCGTTCATTTGCCCTAGTAAAATTATATAGAATATCATCACCGTTTTTATCCACTAGCGAATCAATTTCATCCATTACCAATACAACATGAAATTTTTTACTTTGAATAAAATCAAGAATTCTATCCGTAGCTTCACCAATTGACAGCCCTGTAAAATGCACCTGCAACCTCTTTTCTGCTTTATTAATTCCCATATCCTCAGCAATTTCATAAAGAACTTTGTATGCAGTATTTGCAGTTTTTGCATTGATAAACGGTACTATTACATTTATTCCAACATCCTTGGCTTTTTTACCTAAACGTTCAATTACATTTTTAGCCACTGCTGTTTTTCCTGTGCCTGGTTTACCAAATAATAATAGGTTAGATGGTCGTGCTCCTCTTAAAATTACAGATAATGTCTGTGCAATTGATTTAGTTTCATCATTTCTAAATGGAAGCTTTTCCGGTACATAATCTATCGTCAACGTCCGTCGATTTTTGACCAATGTTTTTCCTGTTGTAGCCCTTTCAAAAATACTATCAAGTAAATCATCGCTCAAAATGATTCACCAATAAGTGATTGAAGGAGACACACACCCCTATCTTTCCTATCCAACATTCTAAACTTTAGGTTATACTGAGTTCTAATTTTGTTTTTAAACAGGTAAATCAATAAGTGTTGATAAGTGCATAAAATTACTTATAAATAAGGATTTATCATAAGACTACAAAATATAATTACAATCGAAACTGTGGGGTGGTGTATATGACATCTTCAAAGTTAACAACTTGTTAACGATTTTTTTGATAAAAAATAAAGAAGCCAGAATACGACCCCTTTATTTCCACTGGAGCGTTAAGATGAATATTAACAACGTTAACATCTCTGAATCAGACCCCTTTATTTCCACTGGAAATAAAAATGACTTTGCATCATGACAGAATCGTTAACAAAATGGAATTAGCATGAATCATCAATTCACCTCATATAACTGTAGAAAACCAAGTCATTTGTTATCAAGACTGTGTATAGTTATCTTAAGTGTTAATATGTTAAGTGTTAAGGTATTTCTGGTATTCTCTAGGAAGAAGATGAAAATGGAGCTTGAAAATTAAATGTAAAAGGTGTAGCACTTAGTTGATATAATACAAAAAGGTAGCCATTTAAAGCAAAAAAACAATGAATCTATATATAAATAGTATATCATCTTAATTGTCGTCCCTCTACCTTTTTCTTCTATAGTTGGTAGTCGGGATTATTATTATGTTGTAGCCGCGTGGATATCCATCAGTTCATGAGAAGTATTCTCCTTTCCAAAACTACTATCTCTCCTAGGCTGTACATTTATCTTTACACGACCTGCCTCTGTAATAGTGTATTTATATGGCCTACTATTGCTTTGTCTATCTACCAGGCGTGATTCATATAATCTCTTCATAAGTCGTGCTGTGTGTTCCCGTGTTCTTCCTATTGAGTATTGTATCTCTCGTGAACTTCTGGGACTTTCACTTAACAGCTTTAATACATAATCCATAGTACTATTTTGTATATCTTGAATACTGTTTTTCAAAATGACCGATGATAAGGGTTGAACGACTGAACTAATATGTTCGGTTGGTACAGATGTGATATCGCGATTAGTTTGCATTTGTGATTCTTGCTGTGACATCGTGCTTTCGGTATGAGATTCTGCATCAGTATCACTGGACCTTTGGAACCACTGTGGGTTATGTTGATGTCGTTCTCGTGATTCTAGACTATCTATTTGTACACGTAATTCAACAAGCATTTTCTCGATGTATTTTAACCTACGAGAATATTCAGATACAACGGCCTCTACCATAGGCTCGTTAGCATCAACTACTCTTGCATGTGGACGGCTTCTATTATTATATAATCCCATGAAAGTTGCAGCAACGATAAAAGAAATCACTATTGATATCACGTAATCCCAGTTAACTAACGTTAAATCAATCATCAAATCACAATAACATCAACAAACCGTGATTTATGTTACTATAAAAAAAGATTTACACATTACACATTTTGTTTAATGTGGTTTTAAGAGCAAATATCACGCTCTCTGTTCTTCTTATATCCGTGACATCACTTTCTTCTTTTCTAAATATCACGCTCAGTCGCTCAGCTAGTGTTTGAAGAACTGAAAGTGTTTTGTTATCTATAGCTCCTACAGATTGTAACAACAATATGCTATATAGAATGCTCGTAATCTTGTGGCGGCATTGCTTTATTTGTCTATAATATGCTCCACGACTTATACTCCTAACACCATTTCTATCAATCAAGTGTCTAGAAATAATATACATTTGTCTCTCCGTAAACAAAGAATTTGCAACAATATCACGATAAATATCGTTAAAATTCATTTCATCAGTTGGCATATAGCTATACAGATCTGTATCGCTGCTCAATAAAAGCATTGTCATGACCCATATATAATGAGTGTTAGGAGGTGGATAATTACTAAGTGATATCAAGATTTTATAATATAATCAAGAACAATTGACCCAAATTATCCTAAGATTACGTGCAATATTAAGGGATCTAAACTAGCGAACGGTCTATTAATGCTAAAAATTTAATCTCACTACATATATATTGAAATTAATAGAAAAATATCCTAGCAAATCACTATCTCAAGCACAAAATGTGATATTAATAAAATAATGACTACCTTAATTGATTTACAGCAATAATAATAAAAACGTCAGTAGACAATGAAGATTAAATGCTTTGACCTCAAGTTTATGTATTGAGTGTTATATTAATAAAAAATACACTCTTTGTGTATTATAAATCACTAGTAAATTGTAAAAGAAAATTATATTATTGGCATTAATAGCAATGATATATAGAACTAGAAATATTTCAGAAGCTGTATGTATGATAAGGTAGAGGGTTATATTCGTGATGAGATTAAAAAATACGGCACATTATGCTTTCCCCTCATAGACTCTGAAAACCATTTGGATGCAGGTTTGGTAGCTAAGAAAGCTGAAGAAATAGGTGCTTCTGCTGTTTTAGTAGGCGGATCTTCTGCAATCGATCAACTTGAACTTACAGAGATAGTTTCGAGTATCAAATCATTAATCAAAATTCCTGTGATATTGTTTCCCGGCAATATTACTGGCGTATCACCTAAAGCTGATGCTATCTTGTTCAGCTCCTTACTCAACTCTGAAAGTCCTTACTTTATTACCGAGGCGCAGGCTTTGGGAGCCCTTGCCGTAAAAAAATATGGAATTGAACCATTGCCCACTGGATACCTCATTATTGGCGAAGGTACTACCGCATGGTTTATAGGCCGAGCTCGTGGAATTCCTTTTGATAAATCAGGAATTGCAGTCATGTATTCTTTGGCAGCACAGTATCTAGGTATGAGATTTTTGTACCTGGAAGCCGGCTCGGGTTCTATTCAGAATATTTCTCCGCAAATGGTATCCACTGTAAGAAAATACTATCAAGGGATCTTAATTATAGGTGGAGGTATTCGTACAGCCCAAACTGCAAAGGAAATAGCTGAGGCTGGTGCTGATATTATTGTAATTGGTACAGTTATTGAAAAAGAGGGAAACTGGGAAAATATACTCTCTTCAATTATTAATGCAATAAGAAGGTGATATTATCTAATGACAATGATAAATGACGCCGAAATTTGCTTAAGAGGAGTATCTATGCCACAGTATTATTCAAAATATCATTGCGACATTTTAAAAACTGTACAAAAGAGCTTTGAGCTAGCCACCAAAGCACGCAAATTAGGAGTAGATGTTTCAGATGTTGTAGAACCAAAGATTGCCTACGATCTGGCAGATAGGGTTGCAAAAATGCATAACATTGATATTGCAGATAGGCTGCGCACTCTGCTTTCACATACTACCAAGGAAAAGGCTGCACTTAAAATTGCTGAAGAGATTGCCATCGGAGAATATGGTGCTGATGATCCACAAACCAGATTAAATAATGCTGTTCGTGTTAGTCTAGCTATCGTCACGGAAGGCGTAACAGTTGCTCCTCTCCAGGGAATTGCTGACGTAAGATTAAAGAATAACTACGATGGCACTCAATATCTCTCGATATCATTTGCTGGTCCCATAAGATCTGCAGGGGGAACTGAGGCGGCACTTACAATGTTAATTGCAGATCATGCAAGAAGAGTCATTGGTGTGGACAAATACATTGCAAATTCATATGATGATGAGACAGGAAGATTCGTTGAAGAGCTCAGAATATACGAACGTGAAGTTGGAAATTTTCAGTTTAAAGTATTAGATGAGGATGTGATTAAATGTATAATGAATTTACCAGTCGAGCTTGATGGCATGGACACAGATCCAGTTGAAGTTGCTGGTCATAGAGGGATGAAGAGAATTTCTACTAATAGAGTACGTGGTGGCGCCCTGAGAGTGATGAATGACGGTTTGATAGGTAGAAGTAGAAAGTTGCTTAATCTTGTTGAAACATTAAAGCTAGATGGATGGGATTGGCTCAAGGAGCTCAAAGGAGCAATTCAAACAGGTGATGATGATGCAGTACATCACAGAATGTCTGAAGTCATTACGGGTAGGCCTGTGCTTTCGATGACAAAGAAAATCGGAGGATTCAGGTTAAGGTATGGTAGATGCTACAATACAGGATTCGCGACTGTTGGAATTCATCCAACTATACCTATATTGCTAAACGATGCCATTGTAGTAGGAACACAAATTAAAATGGATATGCCCGGAAAAGCATCAACTATTGCACTTGTAGATAATATTGAGCCTCCAATTGTTAGACTTAGTGACGGGAGTGTATTACAGATATCATCAATAGAACAGGCTACAAAAATGCAATCGAGAATTGAAAAAATACTTTACCTAGGTGATATTTTAATAAGCTATGGTGATTTTCTCGAAAACAATGCTCTTCTACCTCCTACTAGTTATGTAGAGGAAATATGGGCTTTACAATTGCATTCAAAATTGTTGGCATTGCCCTTATCTTCACTAACCCAGCTTACAGAAAACGTGACCCGCGATAGATTAATTCAATTATCAAAGGAACCTTTCATAACATTTCCAACAGTTGACGAAGCATTTAAAATTAGTAAATGGCTAAATATTCCGCTTCATCCTAAATATTCCTTCTACTGGGATTCAATTACTATAGATGAGATTTTATTGTTAAAGAAAAAATTTGCTGAATATCAACAAAGATATCCACCCATTAATAGTGTTGATGTCGATAGTATATTTTCTTCTTTTTATTTACTCAATGATGATCCAAAGTTAAAAGATGTTTTAGAACGATTAGGTGTTACTCATTCAATAGCAAATGATAATAAGATTATTAAACTTAACAACCTTGACCAATTTCATTCTCTAACCAAATTATTGCTTTTTGAACAAGGAGCAGAAAAAACAACAACAACGAAGACATTATCACCTGAATTTCAAGAGATGGATATTAAAGCAAAAGATGTCGTTGAATATATTTGGAAAACATCAGGTGTTGAGGTCAAGCCAAAGTTTGCTTCATCGATCGCCGTAAGAGTTGGGCGTCCTGAAAAGGCTGCAGAACGTAAAATGAAACCACCTGTCCATGTATTGTTTCCTATTGGCTCAAGGGGTGGTGTAACTCGTGATATATTAAAGGCAGCTAAGGATGAATCGTTTTTTACTGAGCTTGCCAATAGGTTTTGCAGTAATTGCAGCCTTCCTTCTGTTGGAACACATTGTAGTAATTGTGGAGGTCTCACTCCCTTACGCAATTTATGTATAATTTGTAGAGATGAAATCGGCGATGACGGTAACAACAAACAATGCTATAGATGCGGTAAAGAGGGTAAAACTTACTCCCCAATTAGTTATCCACTACAAGTAGTACTTGAAAAAGCCCATCAAAAACTTGACATCAAGGCCACTGAGCCACTTAAGGGCGTCAAGGCTCTCATGAGCAAGGACAGAGCTGCTGAACCACTAGAAAAAGGAATTCTAAGACAAAAATATAGTCTTTATGTTTTCAAGGATGGTACCATCAGATTTGATGCAACCAATGAACCCCTGACTCACTTCAAACCCCAATGGGTAATGGTCAGTATCGAGAAATTAAGAGAATTGGGTTATAATAGAGATTATCTTGGTATAGAGCTGACGTCGACTGATCAGCTGGTAGAACTGTTGATGCAGGATGTAATAATACCCTTAGATGCCGCTAAACACTTGCTTAATGTAGCCAAATTTATCGATGAAGAACTTGTAAAATTATATGGATTTGAGCCTTTCTATAATGCGTCCTCCTTAGAAGACCTTATAGGACACCTGATAGTCGGACTAGCACCACATACGTCTGTGGGTATTATAGGAAGAATTATAGGTTTTACAGACTCGCAAGTCTGTCTCGCATCTCCAATATGGCATTCTGCAAAACGCAGAGATTGTGATGGTGATGCAGATTCTATAATCCTACTAATGGACGCATTCCTAAATTTTGCGAATGAGTTTTTGCCAGATAAAATAGGAGGACTTATGGATGCTCCATTATTGATTCAGCCGGTAGTATTGCCATATGAAGTCCAAAGACAGGCCCATAATATTGATGTCGTTCCTGTTTATCCGCTAGAATTTTATGAATCAACTTGGAAGCAGCTCAAAGCGGGGAACTTGGTCGCAAAAATAGAACTCATTAAAAATAGGATTGGGACCGAAAATCAATTTTTCAGCTATGCATTTACACATTCTACAGCATTGCTAACAACCAATGGCAATCGAAGTGCATATTCTAGACTCAATACCATGGAAGAAAAGTTGGATATGCAAATATCTACTGCAAAACTAATTAATGCTGTAGATCCTGATGAGGTAGTATCCATGGTGCTTATGACCCACATTTTGCCAGATATTATGGGTAATATGCGTTCATATTCTTCACAATCTTTTAGATGTAGTCGGTGTGGAGAAAAGTACCGTAGAATGCCACTTATGGGCAAGTGTATTGAATGCGGGAACGAACTTTTGCAAACAGTCACTAGAGGTTCAGTTGAAAAATACATTGGTATAGCGTCAGATCTGTGCAATAGATTCAAAGTCAATGATTATCTACATAGCAGGGTTGAATCTCTGACAATGGAATTGAAATTAATCTTTAAAGAGCAAAGGAAAGAACAGTCAACTCTGGTTGAATTTATGAGTTAATTAAAATAGGTTTTATGGACTAACTTTGAACTACCATGCTAATGTGTAAAAAAATAAAAATAATTGTACATATTAAAATGATTTACATATGCATTTAATACATTCTCTACAGCTTAGTAGTTGTCAATTGGACAAATTTAGCTTTTCTACAAGGAAAAGTATAGCGAAAGTCAAAGAGATAATGATACTAACAATATAATAATATTATATAATTAAAAATTTCTCTGTACCTGGGCATCACTGAATCGACAAGGCAGCTAGAAATTACAAACACCTACATATCTTTTTTTAATTTAGTAATTTTTACCATGGAATGTCAATGCCAACAATATCCTGTGAGTACAATACTAAACTTCTCTCTCCATTTGCAGGCCGTACATGTGGATATATTTGCTACTTTCTATCACCAACCAGATTTATATATTCGTAAGCGCCAACTGCATTATCGAATGCATACTGAACTCTTTGGAACTGTTTTCTAAAGTCAATAACATCTTTCGCTACTGTATGGGAATCCTGCATATCAACTACTACACGTTTTATTAAACTAGCAATCTCGATCATCTCGCTTTCCTTCATCCCTAGTCTGGTTATTTCTGAAACACCTATCCTTATTCCACTTGGATGCATATAATGCCGTCCTGCCTTGATGTCTCCGGGTAATAGTTGTCTATTTAAAATTATGTTAGCCTTTTCCAAGTTCCTTTCAATATTGCCGCCATCACCAAACTTTGAAACATCTACTGCAATCTGATGCGATGCGGTATATCCTCGTTTTTCACCTAATACCCCAAAACCATATTTGACTAAACTTTCTGCCAATACCTTGGCATTTTTGATCACTTGCTTTGCATACTCCTTTCCAAATTCTAATGATTCAGCTAATGCGATAGCCTTTCCAGCAACATGATGTAGATGATGACTACTTGTATTACCAGGAAAAATCGCTTTCTTGATCACATCGGCATGTTTTTCTAATGATACTATAATCCCACCTTGTGGTCCCCAAAGGGTCTTATGTGAGCTCATAGTCATGGAATCTGCTCCTTCTCCTAATGGATCCTGAAACTCTCCTCCAGCTATCAGCCCAGCAACATGAGCTCCATCATAATTAACATACATATTACGATCATGCATAAAATCAGACAATTCTTTTACAGGATGTGGAAAAAGGAATAAACTTCCTCCAAACATTGCTATCTTTGGTGCTTTGCTATCGCGGATCATTTCTTCGATCTTCCTTTTTGTAGCATCAACATCTATTGTCATCTCTTCCTTTGAAAAAGGATAGTGTTCAATGTTCAATCCATGTACAAGACCCGCAGTGCCGAAGTGTTCTCTTTTTCCGTGAGAAATATGTCCGCCGCTAGGAATAGAAGCAGCCATCATGTAATCACCTGGACTTGAAAAAGCAGCATAAATTGCAAGATTTGCAACTACGCCGGATGTAGCTCTACAATCGGCAAACTCGGCTCTGAAAAGTTTTTTCGCTAAATCATTACAAATTATCTCAACCTGATCTATGTAAGTGCAACCAGCATAAACCCTGTCGCCAGGCCATCCTTCTGCGTATCTATTGCCAAAGTCAGATAATACTGCTTCCCTTACCGCTGGGCTTGGTATATTTTCACTTGCAATAAGCGGAATTGATTTATTGAACCAGTCGTGATGTTCCTTCATCAACCCTAATACTTTATCGTAGAAGACTTTTGCACTCATTTAAATATATGAATCTCCCTGTTCTTCCTAATTTAAAATATCGCATAGCTTTAGTCAATACTCTTTGCAACTAAATCGTTTTAATTTTATCTATAGGAAAAAATAATAATCTGTATATATTATGACATCAATAGACATAAAATGGGAATTGTTGGAGTAATCTGGAGGTGCCCATCTTGTAATCTCGATGCTGGTGGTAGCATGGGCGAATTAAAAAATCATATAAAAAACGTTCATATCAAGAATGAAGTTCACCAAAACATTAACAACGATGCATCATAAAAGCATTGACGGCTTCTTTGTACTAAAGATTTATTACTGTTATTAAGAGATACTAACCATTATTTGAGCAGAGATATGCCTTTGTTTTGCACATGTTGTTACCCTGTAAAGTAAATCCATTGGCTCAGTGTTTCTATTTTGAAAGTTATGAGGTTTATAGAGTGATTATTCAATAGGTCTATTCATAGACGTTTAATAATACAGAAAATATTTCAATTTTGTTGTTACATGTTAGAATACTTACCAGGCTATTCTATATTAATTGAGCTGACTCACATTCGATATTGGTTTCTAAATAAATTTTTGGTTATATCATAATAATCAATAAATCTGAGAGTTTTTGTGAGAATTTCATATAGAGTTGAGCTATTATATTTGTTCCATTATATGTGTAGATCGCCCCTAGGCAAAGTCGATCTAGGCTTTATGCCAATCATTTTATACACCGCTCTTTTTATTCTGCCTATCTATTTGCATTCCCATGGAAGGATATTGTGTTAAATGCAAATCAAAAAGATCAATGAATGATGAGAAAAAAGTGACTATGAAAAATGGAAAGCCCGCAACCCAAGGAATTTGTTCTGTATGTGGAACAAAGATGTTCAAAATAGGTAAGTAAATATCTCCCTTACATTTTTCTTTTGGCATGCATTATCTTACATTTTTTTATTCCTATCTTATATGCTTCTTATATCTTAACACAAGCATAATATCCCCCTATGACCTATTAGAGTAATTGATAACAATTCAGAATCTTGTCAAACGATACGAGAACTTAATTGCAGTTGATGGACTAAATCTTGATATACATGAAAATGAAATCTTTGGTCTCCTTGGCTCAAATGGTGCTGGTAAAACAACTATAATACATATGCTCGCAACCTTGCTTAAGCCTACTTCTGGTACTGCTATTGTAAATGGTTATGATATTATAAAGGAGTCCTCCAAAGTAAGAACTAGCATAGGTATTGTATTTCAGGCTCCAAGCAGTGATGATATGCTTACAGGATATGAAAATTTAAAACTTAGTTCTCTATTATATGGTATACCTAGGCATATTAGGGAGAACCGTATTGCTGAGGTACTAGAACTAGTGGGACTGACTGAAAGAAAGAATGATCAAGTCAAGAAGTACTCTGGTGGAATGCGCAGAAGATTAGAGATTGCAAGAGGTCTTATACACAAACCGAAAGTGATTTTCCTTGATGAGCCGACACTGGGCCTTGATCCAAGCAGCAGAGAATCAATGTGGAAATATATACAACAATTGGTAAAGGAGGAAAAGATTACTATCATATTGACAACGCATTATATGGAAGAAGCAGACATGCTATGCGACAGGATTGGAATTATAAATAAGGGCAAAATAATTGCATTGGATACCCCCTCAAAACTAAAAGCTATGGTTGGCGGTGACATTATAAAACTCAAAGCAAAACAAAGCATTCCAGACAATATTGAAATACTGAAGCATTTTACATTTGTGCGTAAAATTGAATATATCAATGACAATGCTCTTCTTACTTTATCTGTGGATGATGCTAACTCCAATCTTCCAATTATTTTAAAACAGATTGATACCGAATCAGTGGAATATAAAACTGCCACATTAAATGATGTATTCCTCCATTTCACAGGCCAAAATATTAAAGAACAACCAGAAGGAGGTTTTATGGAAAGATATGCTCAATATGATTAGTAAGATGGGATATTGTTTTAGTAGAACTGGATGGTAAGTTCCCTGAGTATTCAAAAATATCATAAAGGAATTTTTGAATCTATGATTTGATATGCCAAAGTCTATTTCTAAAAGCTAATCTCTATCAATATCCAATATGCCCAATACTATTCGATTTTACAATTTGTTAAGACTTTTATGAATCTAGCCTGTGCATCTATTCTGATTCACATTTTTACGTACTATCCAAAAAAATTACTGTACATTTAAAAGAGGTTACTCTACTGACTCTTAAAAGGGGCTATCGTCTAGCTTGGTCTAGGATACCATCTCCCATAAAAGAGGTATAGGCCTGGGGCGCTGGCGGTCGTGGGTTCAAATCCCACTGGCCCCATGTCAATCTTGTCATTTTATTAGGACCCATTTTGATATATTATGTTAAAGTTGAAGATCAAATCTAATGCTAATACAATAGCTAAAGAAATACACTATGATCTGGTGTAGGTGTAAAGTTCATCAGTATAATGGCTAATGCTGTACACTAAAAAACCATGAATATATTATGAAAAAATAAAAGAAAAAAGAGAAAAATATCTGGTTATCTTCTTATACTTTCGATTGACATCATTTCATCAAATTGATTATACATTTGCAAGAGGCGAATACCTTTCTCTGTTGTTCTAATCAATTGTGTTTCATCTTCATATTCTAATACCTCATTTTGTAACAAAACTCCCAAGTATTCCTTCAGCTGTGCATAGGACAGAAATGCTTTGTACATAATTCTTGTCTTAGTAGCTCCACCATTCGCTGCTTCTAGAATTAACCCAACGATGTCAGTTCTGCTTCTATATTTCATAACAATGTTTTATCTGATCTGGTATTTATAAGGAGCCGTACTTTCGATCATTTTTTTTGATCATACTATTCGATCGATGAAGTGATCATTGTACTAGATCAGGATACAATTCTGCCACAAGACGGATCTGCGAACTTAACTTCATAATATAACATTATAACTACTAAATCACATTTAAATTATGAAAAAAATTCTTTATTATACCTTTCAAAAAAGTTATCTAATGAGTATTAGATAAATTACTTGTTGTTTTTTACTTGT